>ENA-OQCK01001070-OQCK01001070.1-human-gut-metagenome-genome-assembly--contig:-NODE-1070-length-11271-cov-3.143844_pt1 | contig 11271 bp, 15 predicted proteins | sample MGYA00242498_ERZ504578 | MGnify/ENA primary metagenome ERZ504578 (study PRJEB26092, sample SAMD00036229) | human gut metagenome | host: Homo sapiens | study: EMG produced TPA metagenomics assembly of... | reverse complement strand
CTCTTCAAGTGTTAAGTTTTTGTTAAATCTTTCATCCCAAAAACAAACTTTTTTATTCGGTTCTATTCCCCAAACGGCTTTTATACTTCCTTTTTTTCTTAGTAGGATTTTTGTACCGTTATTTTTTATATAGTTGATATTCAATTACAAAACTCCTCTCATATGAATTCCACATGAACAGCGTGGTCAGACAGCTGCTGGAGCAAAAGACGGATGTGGTCATGGTTGATACGGGTGATTCCTATGAAGGTATCTGCGGTTACTATAAAGGTACTTACATATCCTATTCCAAGGAGAAGCCTATCTCCATGAATCCTTTCAAGGTAACAAAGGAAGAGTATGACTTGAACTTCGGGGAAAAGAAGAACTTCTTGAAGTCTTTGATATTCCTGATATTCAAAGGCAACGACTTTCCAAGTAAGATTGAGGACATGCTCATCAACCAGACCATCGTGGAATACTACGAAGCCTACTTCCAACCCTTTACCAAGTTCACCGAAAAGGAACGTGAAGGGTTGAGACAAAAGCTGTTGGTTGCCTCCAAGATGGAAGAAGACTACGACAAGTTCTCCCACAGCATGGAAGACATTGATGCCCAAATCAGAGAAGCCGAAATGGACAAGCAGGCGGAAAGCAAGGCACTCATGCTTCCGGCAGAAGCCCGGCGACTCAAGTTGCTTCGCCAATGCCGTTCGCTCTATGCCCTTGCCCAGGATGAAGCTGCCAGCAAAGGTGAAAAGGAACGTGCCCTGCAGATTATCGAGAACTACAAGAAGGAACTCTACAACAACTCCATGCTTATCAAGATAGACAAGCAGATAGACCACATCGAGGAACAGAAACGCAGACTAAAAGTCCGGGAACTGTCCTTCAATTCCTACTATGAGTTTGCACTGGAACGCATACCGCAAATCGTGGCACAGGAGAAGATTCAGTTCAACATCCGGGACTTCGCAGCTATCCTGAAGCAGTTCTACCGGGGCGGCGAACTGGAAATGACCCTGAACTCCGATTTGGATGTGAACCTCTTCGATGAGCAGTTCATTGTCTTCGAGATTGACAAGATTAAAGATGACCCCGTGCTTTTCCCGATAGTTGTCTTGATTATCATGGACGTGTTCCTGCAGAAGATGCGCATCAAGAAAGGACGTAAGGCACTCATCATCGAGGAAGCGTGGAAGGCGATTGCTTCGCCCACCATGGCGGAATACATCAAGTACCTTTATAAGACCGTCCGCAAGTTTCATGGCATAGCAGGTGTCGTTACCCAGGAGTTGAATGACGTGATAGATTCGCCCATCGTGAAGGAAGCCATCATCAACAATTCTGATGTGAAGATACTGCTCGACCAGACCAAGTTCAAGGACCGCTACGAGGACATTGCCGCCATCCTGGGACTGATCCCCATCCAGCGGAAGCAGATTTTTACCATCAATGCCCTGAACAACCGGGAAGGACGCAGCTACTTCAAGGAGGTGTGGATATGCCGGGGACAAAACTCGGATGTGTACGGTGTGGAGGAAGCACCGGAATGCTACTGGGCCTACACCACCGAACGCACGGAGAAGGAAGCCCTCAAACTCTATCTGGCCCACTACGGAACCATGCAGGAAGCCATCACACACATTGAGGCAGACCGCAAGCGGGACGGCGGGCATAAGTACCTGGAATTTGCCAGAAAAGTCAATCAACATCAAAAAGTCATGTCATTATGGTCAAGTTAAGATTCCTGTTGATGGCGGTACTGATGCTTGTCGCTTCAACGCAAATGTATGCCGGATGGCGGGTTGTGGTCGACAAGAACTGCATCAAAATCGTATCGTCCAACCTTGCCGCCCAGAAACTCATCGAGGAACAGCACAATGCCCGGCTGGACACCATCGCTGCCAAGCAGCAGAAGGTGGAACTCTATTCGGTCAGCATGGCCACGATGAAGGAACTCTACAAACTGTCAATGCAGAACATCTCCGGTTTCGGCACGGAGAGCCTGTACTACAAAGAAATCGGCAGCTGTGCCTTCGACATCATCCGGAATGTACCGGAACTGATAAAGACGGTCAGCAAGGCGAAGTTCACCAACCAGCTCTACTGCCTGACGGAATTGGGAGGGTTGGTGATGGAAACACAGCAGCTGGTGGGCAACTTCGTAAACATCGTGAACAATGCGAGGATTCCCAATCCGCTCAAGGGAGAAGCACTGCCGAGAAGAAGAGCGACGGCTACAACATGCTCGACCGCTACGAACGGATGTCGCTGGCCAACTCCATCTACACCCACCTGAATGAGATCCGCTACAAGGTGGACGGCATGATGCTCATGGCACAGTATGCCACGCTGAATGACTCTGCTTTGCCATCGACCCCGAGGATGGGCCAACATTGTCACCATGAAAACCATGTGGACGGACTGGTATCGGACTGGAACGGACTGGTGGCTGCTAACTAAAAGATGAAAAAGCTATGGAACACTGGAAAAAGAAATTGGGCGCATTGTGTTTGATGCTATCTGTCATGACCTCAAACATAAGCTATGCAGTCGTCATCCCCAAGGACTTGCCCACCATTGAAGCCCTGATAGCCCTGCACAAGTGCATCAAGAAGGACGAGGACCAGGCACTGCAGAGTGGCCACCAGCTTCGGGGAACAGTCGCTGGTGACGAAAGGCGCCAACAAGTTCAACGAGGTGCGGACCACGCTGAACACCAAGATGAGCAATGCCCATTCCTACCTGGTACTGGCAGGAGCCATTTCCTCCACCGCCAACTCGCTCTACATGTTGGTAAAGGAATACAAGGACTTTACCTCCAACACTTTCAAGCATGTCAAGAAGAAGCCTTTGTGGGATGGTATTATGCCGATGCCAACGTGGCGATAGCCCGGGAAGTGCAGCACTGCTACAAGCTCTACGCTTCCGTGGCCGCTTCGGGCATCAACCTGATGAAGGCCTCCATGGACGAGAAGCTGAACCTGGTGATGACGCTCAAAGCCACCATCGACAAGGTACGCTACATCGTGGACAATGCGAACCTCTACTGCTTTCTCATCACCGACTGCGGCTGGAAGCCCGACTACATCTGGGAAATACTCAACTCCAACGTGAAGGACGAGATAGCAAACCGTGTCATCAATCAATGGAACAAAGGATATGTCAGCTAAAGCAATCATCACAGGCATCATCGTACTGATGCTGCTGGGGTGTCCCTACAGCGGACATGCCCAGCGAAAGGCCAACGATAAGGAGAAACAGCGGCAGTGGCGCTCCATGGAGAACGGCCCCTGGGATTTCGCACCGGACTGGTACTACTTCCTGTTGCACAAGAAATACTCGGGTGCGGAAATGTACTGGAAGTGGGCAGGATTCCAATCCGGCTTCCGGGTGCGCTTCAAGGAGCACAAGTCCAACGTGAAACGTATCATGCCACCCGGGTAACGGCGGAAGAGACCCAGCGGCAGAAAATCAAAAAGGTGGAGGAAGAGCGGCAGAAGATGGAGGAACTCTATCAGGAGGAACTGCTCCGCGAGGCAGACCGCAACGTGGATCTGATGTTCCCTTCCTATAAGGACGAGTTCAACCGGATGCAGGACTGCATCACCGACGGACTGCTCTACTGCATGCAGAAAAGCAAGGGCAAGCTCCAGTACCAGGTGGACGAACTGAGCCGTCAGAATGAAATACTCTGTGCCGACATCGCCTACATCCACAAGATGGGAGTCGGTTACGGACTGGAGAATGCCAAGCGGCAGAAGGCTTACGAGGAAGCCCGGCAAAAGATGGAGGAACTGGTCAAACGGACCGCCAACCTCTGTGCGGTGGCTTCCACGCACTATTAAAAGGATTATGTAACAAAAATAGAAATGAAATATGAATCTACTGTTAGTACCATTAACCATCGGATTGCCTGCCATTGACGAGAGTCTGGACAAGTTGCTGGTCGCCATGGAGACCTTTCCCAATGTGGCGGTGCTGGGTGATGCCGTCGGACTGGCACGCATTATCGGCTTGCTGCTGGCGCTCTGTGTAGGCTCCTACGAATGCTGGATGATGATGCTCGGACGGCGCGGCATGGACGTGATGAAACTCCTGCGCATCATCGGCATTTCCATCTGTATCTCTTCTTCCTCGTGGATCTGTCAGGCTCTGCAGGTTCCCGGCAAAGGACTGGAAACCGCTACCAAGGCCATGGCAAAAGCCAAGAACAAGGAAGTGGCCGCTTTCGAACTGAAGGTGGCACAGAAACAGAGTGAATACCTCGACCGCCTGCGGGAGGTGCAGGACTCCATTTCCACCGCCCAGCAGGTAGCCGCCATCGGACAGGATGCTGCCTGGTGGGACAAGCTCATCTACAACGTGGAGAATCTGGCAACACCATCAATAACTATGCGCAGCGGGCAGCGGTGGCGGCTGAAACCAAGATGAGCGAATGGATCAACGATGTCATACGCTTTGTGGGGGAACTGATATTCCAGATGTCCTACTACGGCATTCTGGTGGCGCAGCGCATCTTCATGGCCATCATGATGATTTTCTGTCCCATCATGTTCGCCCTGTCCCTGCTCCGCCCTGGAACTCGGCCTGGAGCCAGTGGATGTCGAAATTCCTTTCCCTCTCGTTGTGGGGCTTCGTTACCTATATGTGCATCTACTACATCGACTTCATCCTGCTTTATAACTTGCAGCAGGATTTGATTGCCTACAACCACCTGCTTCACGGTTCGGTAAACTCCTGGGAACAGATTGGCGCACTGGGACTGCAGGGCATCGGTTCCAACTGCATGTATGCCATGGGGATGCTGGTGGGTACCTATATCATCCGCTTTGTGCCCGAAGTGGCTTCGTGGCTCATTCCAGGCGGTGTCAGCTCCGGTGCAGGTTCAGCAGCCGGCAGTACCGTGATGGGCATGACAGCGATGGCAGGAGGTATGGCAGGAAGTGTGGTCGGCTCTGCAGCCAGCGGTGCCGCTTCTCTGGTCAGACCGGGCAAATCCAAGAACAGTAACAACAAGAAGTAATCACTCAAACCATTCCCTATGCTTATAGAATCCTTAGCACAGAAAACGAAACTCGCCCTGATGACGGTGCTGGCCACGATAGGTGGCTGCACCCTCATCTGCGGGTTCACCGTCTGGTGCTGCATCTCGCTCGTGACAAAAGAACGGGAGCAGATTTACATACTGGACGGTGACATTCCCTTCCTGGCACAGCGTGCCCAACTGGAAGCGAACTTCACGATGGAAGCCAAGGCGCATATCCAGCTCTTCCATCAGTATTTCTTCAACCTGCCTCCCGACAACGATTACATCAAGTGGACAGTCGGCAAGGCGATGTACATGGCGGACGGTACCGCCCTCAAGCAGAAGCAGGCATTGGACGAGAACGGATTCTACTCCGACATCATCTCCTCTTCGGCGGTGTGTACCATCATGTGTGATTCCATTCAGTTCGATGAACATGAACGGAAGTTCACCTACTACGGAACACAGCTCATCAAGCGCCGTACCCGGGATTTGAAACGCTCCATGGTCACTACAGGCTACATCGAATCAGTCCCCCGTACCCGGAACAATCCGCACGGTCTGATGATCACGAACTGGAGGACACTGGAGAACAAGGACCTCGATTACTGAAAAATAACCGGATAATAAATTCAAAATCATTGCATACATGAAATCATTCAGAAAGACACTTCAGGAAAGCAGGCTCAAGACGCATCACTTGATACGCTCCTGGCTGCAACCCAAACTGGGAGCCGTTGGCACCAGATACCGCCTGGCAGGACGCATCCGTTTGGCTAACATCTGGCAAGGAAGCATCCCAGACGCACCTTTGCCTATGTCACCGGTTCGCTGTTTTTCCTGCTGGCAAGCAGCGTGGCAATCGACAGCATGACCTTGTCAGACAAGCGTGAGCCGGATGTCAGCAGCATTGCCCAGTTGGAACCCATCTTTGCCGGGTTCCGTACCATTCAGGCCAACAAGAGCGTACATCGTACCACACTGACGGAGTTGACCCAGGAAGGGCAACTGCTTCGGGAGGAACTGGACTCGCTCATTGCGATACCGCGTAAAAGTCATCAGGATTCCATCCACATCGTACAAAGTTACAACCGGCTGGAATCCATCGTCAAATCACTTCAAAACAATGACCATCCATGATTAGAAAAATCAATTTCAAACAGCCCAAGTACGTCTTCCCGCTGGTGGTGTTCATTCCCCTGTGTGCGCTGGTGTACTTCGTGATGCAGACATTCGGGGGCGGCGAAGATGCCCAGCAGACGGTTGCCACCGACCGCATCAATACGCAACTGCCGCAGGCCAACGCGGAGGAAGCCGGAGACAAGATGTATGAGATGTCGCGCCGTTTCGGGGACGAGGATGCCTTTACCGCCGTCGGTGCCATCGGAGAAGAACAGAAGAAAGCCGAAGAACTGGAGCACGGCTACAGCGAGGAGGAACTCAACAAGCTGGATGCTGCGGAAGCGGAACGCATCCGTCAGCAACAGGAAATGGAGGAACTGGAAAGGTCGTTGGCCGAGTCCAGAAGACACATCAACTCCTTTGCCTACGGGGATAATGCTCCTTCAGGAAATAGGTCAAACAATGGAAGCAGGACCGCTACTTCTACAACTACCGATGGCTATACCTCACAGGATGACTTCGCTAAAGACCTGGAAGAAATCCAACGCAGAAGTTACGAACGTCAGAAGACCATTGAAAGCGGTTTGGGTATCGGCCGCTTTGACCGGGATGAACAAGCAGAGAAGCTACGGAAGGATTCCATAGCAAGAGTCCGTCAGGCTGAGAAGGAACGCAACCGCCCCAAACTTGTCATCAAGTCCGGTGATACCAATGCGGAGAAGTTCCATACAGTGACTTCTCCTGATGATGTAGCTGAAGCCAAGCTTATTCGGGCGATGATTGACCAAACTACCAAAGCTAAGGAAGGTACTCGTTTACGCTTCAAACTTTTGGATGATATTACTGTCAGCAATACCAAATTGAAGAAAGGCACCTACCTGTATGGGACAGTGACAGGATTCGGACAGCAGCGTGTGAAGGCTACCATTACCAGCATTCTGGTCGGTGATAAGTTCATCAACGTGAAGCTTTCTGTGTTCGACAATGACGGTATGGAAGGGTTCTATGTACCGGAATCTTCCTTCCGTGAGTTTGTAAAGGATGCCAGCTCCAGTGCCGTGCAACAGAACATCAGTTTTGAATCGGAAGATGGCTATGGCTCCGGTATCTCAGGTGAAGCCCTGGCACTGCAAGCCTTGTAAAATGTCTATAATTCAGCTTCTTCAGCTATTTCATCCAATATCCGCAAGAACAAGGCGAAAATCAAGTACAACACGATTGTTTACCTGATTAACTCGGAGGAAGCAAGGTAAAAGGTCAAGAATGAAAATAGGTAAACTATATTACTAATCACAAAGTAAGTAAAGTTACAAGTAATAGAGTAAGCAAGATTACAAATAATAAAGTAAGCAATTCAACCAATCAGTAAATCATAAAAATTACCCAATATGAAAGCGAAATTATTTTTACTCTTCTTCGGTCTTCTCGGTTTTGTTGTACAGGCTGCAGCCAAGGAGAAGATCTACGTGAACAGTGAGGTCACCACCCACATCGTCATGCCCGAAAACATCAAGCTGGTGGACATCTCCACGACCAAGATTATGGGCAACCAGTGTGCCGACAACATGGTACGCATCAAGCCTTATCTGGAACAGGATTCCATCAAGACCTCCTTTGACGAGAATGAGTTGCTGGGCACCATCACCCTGATTGGAGAGCGCCATATCGCTCAGTATGATGTGGTTTATACCCATTATCCCAGTATGGCAGCCTCCATCTTTGAGGTAGCTTACAGCGATATCCAGTCCTATATCAACCCTGAGGTATCGATGCCCAAGGCCGAAATGGTGCGCTATGCGTGGGCGGTGTATGGCAGCAAGCGCAAGTACAATCAGGTGGTGTCGAATGCCCACGGCATGAAGGCATCGTCAACAACATCTATACCATCGGTGACTACTTCTTTATTGATTATTCCTTACAGAACAAGACGAAGATTGCCTACGACATTGAGGAACTTCGCGTGAAGCTGACGGACAAGAAAGAGACGAAAGCCACCAACTCGCAGACCATTGAACTGACACCGGTTTATTCGTTGAATCCGGTCAAGAAGTTCAAGAAGAATTACCGCAATGTGCTGGTGATTGAGAAGCTGACCTTCCCGGATGAAAAGGTGCTCTGTCTGGAAATCTCAGAGAACCAAATCAGTGGCCGTGTCATTGCGCTCACCATTGAATACGAAGATATCCTCAATGCCGATGGCTTTGATTCGGACATTTTGAAGAACTCTTCGTGCTATCCATACTATTACATTTACCACTAAATCCGACCCTATATGAAGAAGATTTTAATGATCATCTGTTGTGCGTTTGCCGTTCTTTCGGCATCCGCACAGGACAAGAAACTCACGCTGAATGCAGGTTTCCTATTCCCGAACACCTTGAATGCGATGATTGGATACGAACATCCGTTGAGCTATGGCAATGCGTGGAAATCTACGGCGAAGTGGGAATCATTGGCAGGAACCCACCTGCTGCCGGTTCTGGAAGGGTTACTACTGGATGGCGGATTGGTCTATAAGCAGCGACTGGCACGTTACAAGAACGGTATGTTGCGCTTCCGTTTCGGTCCTCAGTTCGGAGCCACTCAGAAGAAGTTCTTCCTCGGTGTGGAAGCCGGCTTTGAATACAGCTATGTCTTTCAGAACGGCTGGGAGTTCTCGCTGATCCAGAAGAACAACGTCAACTTCCTACATGGAGATACCTTTCGTAACGGACTCTTACTGGGTGTAAAGATTCCTTTTTAGTTTTCACTCAATCTGATGGTTTATGGCATTCGAAGAAACCCGGGAACAGCAGCAGATGTACAACTATTTCCGCAGTTGCATCTATATTTTTCTCATCATCGAGATTGTGATGAATCTTCCCATTACGGCGGATAACCGTGTCACGCAGTTTATACTGGATATTCTGGCCCGATTCAAGGTGTTCAATTCCGTGTCGGGCTGCAAGGTGGCTGAACTGATCTGCATCTGTGTGGTCTGCATCGGCACCAAGGCAAAGAAGGCATTGAAGTTCAATGTCAAGACGATGGTCATCTATCCGGTGCTGGCCGGATTGACGTTAGTCGGCATGTGCTTTATCTTTCACGGCATGAATATCGGCATGAGCTGGTTCGCTTCCCGGCCAACCGCATCCTCTATGCCTTTGCTCGGTGGCAGGTACCATGCTGGTGCATCAGGGACTGGACGCATCGCCAAGTATTACAACTACAAGGTGGGTGAAGACCGCTTCAACTTCGAGAATGAATCGTTCCAGCAGTCAGAAGATTTGGTAGCCAATGACTATTCGGTGAACATCCCGATGATTTACTACTGGAAGCAGAAGATGCACAAGGGCTGGATCAATATTATCAATCCCTTCCGTGGGACGATTGTACTGGGTACACCGGGTTCGGGTAAGTCCTTCGGCATCATCGATCCCTTCATCCGTCAGCACGCTGCCAAGGGGTTCTCTATGATGGTGTATGACTTTAAGTTTCCAACATTGGCCAAGACGCTATTCTATCAGTATTGCAAGAATATGAAACTGAAAAAACTGCCTGAAAACTGCGGATTTAGAATCGTGAACTTCACCGATGTGGAATACTCCAATCGTATCAATCCGATTCAGCGCAAATATATTCCTGACCTGTCGGCAGCATCTGAAACGGCAGCTACCTTGCTGGCTTCCCTGAACAAGGGAGGCGGTGAAAAGAAAGGCGGTTCGGAAGCGTTTTTTACCAACTCGGCAGAGAACTTTCTGGCGGCCATCATCTACTTCTTTGTCAATTTTCATCCGGTCGGATTCAAGAACGGCAAGAAACTAAAACGCTATATCTCGCTGGCGAAAGAACCGGAAGAAAACAAAGAGGAGAACGCATTTAATCAATCCAATGAGCAGCAACCTGTGGATGCTTCCAAAGAGCAGTCTGAATCACAGCAACAATCCGAATCCGAGGAACAGACAATGTCCAAGGAGCAGACCAACTCCAAGGAGGAGTTACCGGAGGGAAATAAATTCGAGCTAGTGATACGCAACTGGGACGATTACCAGGCAATCGATGCCAAGAACAATGTCATCCTGGACTTTGTGGATGAGAACGGAAACGATGTGTCAACGGATGAAGACCGGATGTTTGTGGATTTGAACGGCTTCTCCTACAAAGACCGAACGGGTAAGCTGGTGAAGATAGAGCGGTGCTGGTATGAGGATGAAAATGGTCAGGAGGTAGAGCCGGACACCATCACCGGGGAGTATTCGGACATGCCGCATGTACTTTCTTTTTTGGGAAGACCCTACGACCAGGTGTTCAACATTCTGATGCAGGACGACAAGATTGCTTCCCTCATGGCTCCCTTCAAGAGTGCCTATGACAACAAGGCGAACGACCAGCTGGAAGGTATGGTGGGTACCTTCGTGTGAATGCCGCCCGACTGGTATCTCCGGAAGCCTACTGGGTGTTTACGGGAGATGATTTCGACTTGAAGATTTCGGACAAGGCCAATCCGAGTTACCTGGTGATTGCCAACGACCCGGAAAAGGAACAGGTCATCGGTTCATTGAATGCACTGGTGCTGAACAGACTCATTACCCGTGTAAACTCTAAAGGCAACATTCCGGTGAGCATCATCGTAGATGAGTTGCCCACACTCTACTTCCACAAGATAGACCGCTTGATTGGTACGGCTCGCTCCAACAAGGTGGCGGTGACCCTGGGATTTCAGGAGTTGCCGCAGCTGGAAGCGGACTACGGCAAGGTGGGGATGCAGAAGATTATAACGACCTGCGGTAACATCTTCATGGGTGCTGCCCGTAACAAGGAAACCCTGGAATGGGCGCAGAATGATGTGTTCGGCAAGGCGAAGCAGACTTCCCGGTCCATTTCTATCAACGACAACAAGGTATCGACTACCATCTCCGAGAAGATGGACTACCTGGTGCCTGCCGCCAAGATTGCGGATATGGCGACCGGTTGGCTGGCGGGTCAGGCTGCCCGTGACTTCACGCTACGGATGAGCGGATGCTGAACCATTCGACATCGAACAGTCGGAAGAGTTCAAGACCACGAAGTACTTCCGCAAGACGCACTTCGATATGAAGAAAATTAAGGACGAGGAGGAGCACTATGTGTCGCTGCCGAAAATCTACGAGTCAAGAATG
>ENA-OQCK01001069-OQCK01001069.1-human-gut-metagenome-genome-assembly--contig:-NODE-1069-length-11273-cov-2.422573_pt1 | contig 11273 bp, 14 predicted proteins | sample MGYA00242498_ERZ504578 | MGnify/ENA primary metagenome ERZ504578 (study PRJEB26092, sample SAMD00036229) | human gut metagenome | host: Homo sapiens | study: EMG produced TPA metagenomics assembly of... | reverse complement strand
CTTCCCGTTTTCATCCAGTGATGATTCAAAATATTTAGAAATAGCAATTCAAAAGGAAATCAGAGCCGGTAGAGGAGGACGCCATGGAGGTATCATTGCTGATTTAAGACATATGAAAGATGATTATATCTGTCATGTACCGGATGACTGCGGACTCCATCACATGTGGCCGGTGGCTCGCAACCATATGAAGGACAAGGGGGTGGATCTGTTAACGCAGAAGGTGGAGATTAATGTATTTGCCCATGCTATTAACGGCGGGGTATGCATTGATGCAGAAGGCAGCACATCGCTGCCGGGACTGTATGCGGCTGGAGAAGTGGCAGGCGGTCCTCATGGAGCGGACCGCCTGGGCGGGAATATGATGGTGACCTGCCAGGTGTTTGGGAAAATAGCGGGGACAAATGCCGCAAAGTGGGCAGGTATCCACCGTCCGCAGAGAGAAAGTGCTGCCATGTACCGGATGACAGATTGTGGGAAATACTACACAGAAAGGCGGACACACAAGGTTTAATCCATGAACTGCAGTCGGTAAACCAGCATCATCTTTTAATCAGCAGAAATGAAGCCGGTCTTATGCAGGTACTTGGCACTGTGGAGCGGATTGGACGGCAGCTTGCAGAGTCTCCCAGGCAGGATGCAATTAATATGGAAGCCTTCCGGCTGTATTGTCTGATTACAGCTTCACGTCTTATGGGGGAGGCCGCATTGAGAAGACAGGAAAGCAGGGGTGCTCACTATCGGGAGGATTACCCCATAGTGAATCCCAAGCTTGACAGGCAATGTTCTCAGATCAGAGTATATGATGGCGCTAGGAAAAGACTGATACGGCTCACCCCAGAATCCCCCTCAACCGTCTAATCCCTTCCTCCAAATCCCCTATGGACGGCGGGGTTATGACGGAAATGCGGACTGCCTTTTCCGCCGGTTTATTGCCAACTGAAAACCGTTCAGCCCCATAGACCTGCACCCCGGCCTGTTTTGCGCAGATTTCAAAGCTTTTGCCGGTAAAATAATCCGGCAGGCGCAGGTATCTCATGGGCTGGTAGGCGGGCAGTCCAGTGCAAAGCCTTTTAAGGATTGGCTGATTATATGATTGCGCCTGCGCAGTTCCTCCTTCCGTCCCCTTATAATTTCATCTGCAGTCCCATCTGCAATCAGTCCCGCGGATACAGCTGCAAGCAGCGGGGAGATGGAAATATTCATGGAATAAAGGGTGGTGGCCAGGCAGCGGTGATACTGGTCCGGCACATGGACAAAAGCAGTCCTCAACCCGGCGGCAATGGTTTTGGACAGGCTTGACAGATAGATGACCTGTTCCGGGGCAAACGAAGCAATGGGAGGCAGGGGATTTTCCGTCAGCAGGTTGTTGATTCCATCCTCAATTACCAGGATATGTTTCTCCCTGGCCAGTTCTGCAATCCTTTTCCTTGTCTCCAGGGACATGATATGCGAGGTGGGATTGTGGTAATCCGGAATTACATAGATGCCTTTTATCTTTTCATTTTGTACGGCATACCGGATCCCTTCCTCTGTCATCTCATAATCATGATTCTGAATGGGTATCAGATGGATTCCCAGAAGCTTGGCCGCGGTTTTAACACCCGGATAAGTCAGGGGGTCTGTTCCCAGCTTATCTCCGCGTTCCAGCAATGCGCCAGTGCCGCTGTCAGTGCGTTCTGGCCGCCTGCTGCCAGCAGAACATGGTCCTTATCGGTAGAAAAGCCTGATTTTTGAAGCCAGGCCACGCCGGCTTCACGCTGCCGTCCTGTTCCTTCCGGGTCATCGTAGGAAAAGAGGTTCAGGGCGTCAGGCCGCTTTAACAGCCGCTCTGTGTAGATTTTGACCAGCCGGTTCCCGGACACCTGGGGGACCAGTGCGCCCATTTCAATCATCCGCGGATTCTCACGTCCGCACAGAAGTATGGTCTCCGCAGAGACATCCGCACAGACGTAGGTACCGTTTCCTACGGAGGCAGACAGAAGGCCCTTCTGGCCGCACAATTTAAAGGCCCTGGATATGTGCTTAGGTTTACATTCAGGTAATCCGCCAATTCTCTCTGGGGCGGCAGCTTTGTTCCTGCTTTCAGTGTTCCGTTCTTAATATCTTCTTCCATCAGGCTTACCAGCGCCAGATATTTTGGGCTGATGTTCTGCTTAAATCCGGTTTCCAGCTCATGGGATAATTGTCAAATGAATTGATAGACATAATCTGTTTCCTCTGTATGATCTCTGTGGTTTGTTTGTATGGGTATTTGCAAAATTGTCTTGCATACAATTCTACTGTTGTTCGAGTCCTTTTGCAAGTTTATAATGATACCATTATAAAAACCACTATAAAGAAAATGGACAAAGGAGCAGCAGTATGGAACATTTATTATCTGAGCGGATTAAATCCACACCACCGTCATTCATCCGAAGTATTCTAAAAACCGCGGCTGACCCGCAAATCATCTCATTTGCAGGAGGACTGCCAAACCCGGTATCATTTCCCCAGGAGGAACTTCTGGTATCCATGGAGCGCATTGTAAGGATTATGGGAGCAGCCTGTTCCAATATTCCATCACGGCCGGACTCCCGGAGCTGCGCCAGTATATAGCGGACCGCTACAACCGCAGATTCGGCCTGAAACTTGGCATTGAAAATATCCTGATTACCACAGGGTCCCAGCAGGCCCTGGACCTTATATCCAAGGTCCTGTTAAACACAGGGGACGGAGTGATTGTGGAAAAGCCCAGTTATCTTGGGGCCATACAGGCATTTTCCCAATATCAGCCGGTATTTTATCCGGTTGAGCTGACAGAGGAAGGGATGGATATAGAACAGTTACAAGATGCTCTGAAACATGATGTCAAATTTATATATGCCATTCCGGACTTCCAGAACCCCACAGGACTCAGCTATTGTGCTGAAAACAGAGCGTGTATCCGCGAGGTTCTGAGGGAGCGGGAAATCGTTTTGGTGGAGGACGACCCTTATGGGGAACTGCGCTTTGACGAGGGCGGCCGTATTCCTTATATCGGGGCAGGCCAGCTGCCGGGCAGCATTCTGCTGGGACATTTTCAAAGACAGTGACCCCGGGCATGCGAACCGGCTTTATGATTTGCGCTGACACGGAACTTCTGAAACATATTTCGGTGGCAAAAGAAGCCAGTGATTTACATACAAATATCTTCTCCCAATACCTGATATGGGACTATCTGATGCACAATGACTATGATGCCCATATCGCCCAAATCAGGCGGCTGTATAAAGAGCAGGCGCAGGCCATGACAGAGGCAATGGACCGGTATTTTCCGAAGACAGTCAAGTATACCCGGCCCCGCGGCGGCATGTTTCTATGGGTGACACTGCCGGAAGGCGTCAGCGCGTTATCGCTGTTTCCAAAAGCCTGGAGAAAAAGGTTGCATTTGTTCCCGGTGACCCGTTTTACATCAATATGGCCAATACCAATACCATGCGTCTGAACTACACGAACGCGGACTGCAGGATGATTGACGAGGGAATACGCAGGTTGGGGGAGTTGTTGAGGGAAATATAATAGGATACAGTAAAAACAGCATTATCATATAGCTGATTGGGTACAGGAGTTTTTCAAAGCTTCCCCGGATACTCTTCTTGAGGGCAGGACCTGTCTTATTGACGAGGAAATCCGCTCCCTCAGGACGGACGGCGGGGAGCATTTCTTCCGTCCCCAAACCCAGGAAATTTTTCCCCGGGAGGATTTCAGGCTCTGTACCAGGCGGGATATCTTCCCCTTTGTCCTCGGGTGGAAAAACGGGAAAATGGAGGGCTGGAAAGCGTAAAAATCGATGTACAGGAATGACGGGCGGCTGTTCGCGCAGCGGGATGCCAGGCACCAGCCGGACCCCAGGCAGCCTGTGATGATTACGGTGTGGAATTATTATAACGGGCAGACAAAGCAGGCCCTTGACAGTCTGGTGTCCAGGTTCAATGAAACAGCTGAAAATTCACATTTCGTCAGGCACTGCCTGGCATGGGGAGGAATTTTGCACATTTGAGGATTTGGCAAGGTGTGCGGACATTGCCCTGTATGAGGCTAAGGAGACCAGGAAGGGACAGACTGTGGAGTATAAAGGATGAGCCGCTGCGGCTTTCTGTATTCTTTCCGGCCTGTTCTCCCTGACCGGATGGCCCTTCTTAACATTCCAGTCTGTATTTCTTTATTTTCCCCCATAAGGTAGAACGGCTCATGTTTAACAGCTGTGATATCATGTCCGGAATTCACCGGCAGCTATCTCCTCATCCAATAGCCGGATGAATTCTTTTAGCATGGTATTTCCCCTTACCCCTTTGTGGTACAGGCCGAATGCAAGAGGCGGTATTCCCGTCACCGGTATATAACAAAGCCCTTTCTTATCACTGCCCGGATAGAAGGGAAGAAGGCTGTATCCAAGACCTGCCCTTACCAGGGCCAATATGCTTTCATAGGTATCCACGAAGAAAAGCTCCGAAGGATGGCAGGAGGAGGAGACGCGGATTTGGGACTGGAGCACAGAGGGGGGCAGCCTGTGGGGCTCGCCCAGTACCATGGGCCTTTAGCTCATCCACATTCAGGCAGGTGCGCCCGGCATAGGGATGTCCGGTACTGCACACGCAGGCCAGCGGTGTCCGGGCCAGCTCGTGGAATATGCCGATGGGCTTTTTCTGGTCATCCTGCTGGAAGCCGAACATGACGTGTATGCGCTCCTCCTCCAGAAGATTGGCCATGGACTTAAACGGAATCAGTTTCACAGAAGGGTGAAGGGCGGGAAAACGGCCTGCCAGCCTGTGTATGACGGGGGGAGGAAGATCCAGCTCTGACTGGTTGTGGCACCCCACGGTCAGGAACAGAAAGTCACTGCCTCCCATGCCCAGACGGTTTTTAGCGCCGAACGCAATCTTTAAGATGCTGGAAGCATCTTCCATGAACATGAGCCCGGCTTCGGTCAGGCTTACATTTTTACTGGTGCGCGCAAAGAGCCTGGCTCCCAGCTCGTCCTCCAGGGATGTAATCTGATGGCTCACAGCCGGCTGGGTGATTTTAAAAAAATCGGCTGCCTTGGAAAAATTCAGATATTCAGCCACGGCCAGAAAACATTCTAACTGCACTGTATTCATAGGAATCGCCTCCTGAATTTCCTTTTAATTCTTTTGCTGTTTCTTTTCAATCGTTGTTAAAGTTCTTTTGATTCATTGATTTTAAAAATATCACTAATAGTAAACAATAAAATATTTTTATAGATTATAACATATTTGAATTTCACATTCAACAAGATATGAGATATAAATATAGGGAGCTAATTATTAGCTAGTTAACTATTGCGTGTGTATGAGGATATGGGGATTACTGCATCCCAGGGCAAGGCTTCTGAAGGAAACTCTGGATTTGAGGATGATGGAAATGGAGCAGAGGTGCTTAAGGGAATCACGCTCCGGGAAATACAGATACCGAGGTCATGCTTCCCTTTATCACGGCGCTGATTATTGATGAGGGAATCCAGGAGGGAAACATGAGAAAGGTATATACCTATGGGGAATCATGATTGTCATGGCCTTATCAGCCTGATATCCGGGGCAATGGCAGGGAAATACGCGGCCAGCGCATCCTCCGGTCTGGCCTGTAATCTGAGAAAGGGAATCTATGACAAGGTGCAGGCATTTTCCTTTTCAAAAATTGATAAGTTCAGCACGGCAGGTCTGGTGACCCGTATGACCACGGATGTAACCAATATCCAGAACGCTTATCAAATGTGTATCCGGGTGGCTGTCAGGGCGCCCCTTATGCTGGTATGCAGCATGGCCATGTCTTTCATGATTAGCCTCAGATCAGCATGTTTTTCCTGGGAGCCATCCTGTTTTTGGCATGTATCCTGGGAGTCATCATGATGGCGGCAAGGAAGATATTCGACGTTGTTTTCACAAAATATGACGACCTGAATGCAGGTGTCCAGGAAAATGTATCCGGCATTCGGGTGGTGAAGGCTTATGTGCGGGAGGATTATGAGAACCAAAAGTTCACCAGGGCAGCGGAAAACCTCTGCCGCCTGTTCGTAAAGGCAGAAGGCACCCTGGCATTTAACAATCCGGCCATGATGCTGGTGGTTTACGGCTGTATACTGGCCGTATCCTGGTTTGGGGCCAGATTCATCGTGATTGGAACTATGAGCAGCGGCGAGCTGACCTCCCTGTTCAGCTATATCATGTCAAGCATGATGTCTCTTATGATGCTGTCCATGATATTTGTCATGATTACCATGAGCGCTGCCAGCATAAGGAGAATTGAAGAGATATTTAAGGAAGAACCGGGCATACGCAGCCCGGAACTCCCTGCCATGGATGTGGCGGACGGAAGCGTTGATTTTAACAGTGTATGTTTTTCCTATGGGATGGGTAAGGAGGATGCAGGGGGAATGGATAAGGGAAGAGATAAGGCAGAGCCAGGCAGGCGCTGTCCGATATAGAGCTCCATATCCGGTCCGGCGAAACCATTGGCATCATAGGCGGTACGGGAAGCGGCAAGTCCAGCCTGGTAAATCTGATCAGCCGTCTCTATGATGTGGACAGCGGCAGCGTATATGTGGGAGGCAGGGATGTGCGGGAATATGATTTGGAAACGCTCAGGGATTCGTGGCAGTGGTGCTGCAGAAAAATGTCCTGTTTTCCGGTACGATTCTGGAGACCTGCGGTGGGGAAATCAGGATGCCACGGAAGAAGAATGCCGGGCAGCCTGCCGGGCGGCCTGTGCCGACGAATTCATAGAGCGCTTTCCCGACGGGTACCACACCTTACTGGAACGGGGAGGAGCCAATGTGTCAGGCGGCCAGAAGCAGAGACTGTGTATTGCCAGGGCGTTGTTAAAGAACCCCAGGATACTGATACTGGACGATTCCACCAGCGCGGTGGATACGGCCACAGATGCCAGAATCAGGGAAGCCTTTGCGGCGGCAATACCGGGAATCACCAAAATCATCATTGCTCAGCGCATTTCCAGTGTCCAGCATGCGGACCATATACTGGTGATGGAGGATGGGCGTATAAACGGATACGGAACCCATGACCAGTTGGTCAGGTCCAATGAGATATACCGTGAAATATACGAGTCACAGAGCAGGGGCGGAGGGGATTTTGACCAGGTTCGGACGCAAAATTCAGGAAAGGAGAGCGTGGCATGATGGGAGAAAGACAGAGCGGTAAGAAGAAACAGAGCAGTAAGAAGAATCAGAAAAGCAGGCAGATACAGAGCGGCCGGAAGGAACAAGCCACGGAGACAAAGGAGTCCATCCGGGTCCTGGGCCGTGTCATCCGGTATATGGCTGTCAATTATAAGCTTGCGGTGGCCGCGGTGCTGTCCTGCATCATACTGTCCGCCGCAGCCACCCTGAAGGGAATGGTGTTCATACAGTCACTGGTGGATGATTATATCCGGCCTTTGGCAAAGCAGCTTCAATGGGGAATATGGCGCCCGATTTTTCACCCCTGGCAGAGGCTCTGTGCGGGCTGGCAGCCCTTTACTTCACAGGCATTCTGGCGGCCTATGCATATAACAGAATCATGGTTACCCAAGATGGTGCTCCATGACATTAAGATGTTTGCCGAGCCCGGACAGAAAATTGCTTTTGTGGGATCCACCGGTGCGGGAAAGACTACCATAACCAACCTGATTAACCGTTTCTACGATATACAGGACGGCAAAATCCGCTATGACGGAATCAATATCAATAAAATAAAGAAACCGGCCCTCCGCCGTTCCCTGGGCATCGTGCTCCAGGACACCCATCTGTTCACAGGAACGGTCATGGACAATATCCGCTACGGAAAGCTGGACGCCACAGACGAGGAATGCGTCAATGCGGCAAAACTGGCCAACGCGGACAGCTTCATAAATCGTCTCCCGGATGGCTATGAAACCGTCCTCACAGGAGATGGAGGCAGCCTGAGCCAGGGACAGAGGCAGCTTTTGGCCATAGCAGGGCAGCGTGGCAGACCCGCCCGTACTGATTCTCGACGAGGCCACCTCATCCATAGATACCAGAACAGAGTCCCTGGTGCAGGCCGGCATGGACGCCTGATGAACGGGAGAACTACCTTTGTCATTGCCCACAGACTGTCCACCATCCGCAATTCAGACTGTATCATGGTCATGGAACAGGGCAGAATCATCGAACGGGGATCCCATGAGGAGCTGATTGGCAGAAAGGGAAAGTACTATCAGCTGTATACGGGGAATTTCGAGGAAGCGGGTTAAAGAATCCAGGACCAGTTTATGTAAAGTTAACAATCATGTGGTATACTGATATCCGGTTAAAGATATTTTGAAGACTTGCTCTGGGACAGGAGGCGGAATCATATGAAAATGAGATACAGATTGGCAGCCATTGCAGCCATGGAATCCATACTGGGCCTGACATTTCCTGCTTGGGCAGGAGAGTGGATACAGGGGGAGAATGGGCAGTGGGTATACGAAGAAAATGAGTAACCCTTAAAAGGCTGGAACCGGATTAACGGAACCTGGTATTGTCTGGATACAGAGACAGGCGTATGGATTGAGAAGCCGTCCATGACAGCGGAGGCAGCCTGCCGTCTTCTGGAGAATAAGCTGGTGGAGATGGAAATGTACCAGGACGAAGAAGAGCCTTTGCAGTTTAAGGTGGATTATGAGAACAGTAAAATGATTCAGGTTTCAGTTGGATATGAGGAAAAGCCGGATGTGTTCCACAGAATCAATACATATGAGATAGACAAGAAGAAGGGAACCGCGGACCCTGTGGTGGGAGAGAAGGAATTCCCTTTGCGGTAACAGATAACAACCATATAAAGTAAGAAAACAGAAACATCTTCCTGATGATATTCTGGTAAAATTAAATCTTAAGCAAATGGTTTTAGTTTTTCAGTCATTACAGGGGGAATGAATCATGAAGCGAAATATAATATCCATTGCCGCCGCAGCGTCCTGACCACGGTCGTGTCCGTACTGGCCGCAGGAAGTCCTGCGGCCTTTGCCGTGCCCTTTAACGGTGTATCGGGAGAAGGATATCGGTGTAAATCCGGACTTTACAGATGGGATATCCCGGTTTGCTTATAGGGTGTTCCTGCCGCTGCTGCGGGACAGCCGGGAAAATATGAATTTTTCCGGGCCGGCTGAAGGGGATTTTCCTGTCCATGCTGAGCGAAGCCTTTACCAGGACCGTATTGAACACCATTTCGGGGGGAGGCCCAGGAACAGCTGAGGCAGTGCCAGCCGGATTAGGCGGCAGTCACCCGTTGAAGAATGTGTTTAGGAATGTTACAATAAGACTTTAGATATTCTTTTGTTTTTTGTGAAGGTTAAATTTTGTTTTAGTTGTTAGGATAAATAGCGTAAGGAGGAAATAGACATGAGTGGGGACCGGATTTTACTGGTAGAGGATGACAAAGAGATAAGGGAGGGCGTAGAAATATTTTTAAAGAGCCAGGGATATGAAGTATTCCAGGCGGCAGACGGAGTGGAAGGCCTTAAGGTGCTGGAGGAAAGAGAGATTGATCTGGCCATTGTGGATGTGATGATGCCGCGTATGGACGGTATTACCATGACGGCAAAACTCCGTGAAAAATATGACTTCCTGTTATTTTCCTGTCAGCCAAGTCAGAGGAAGTGGATAAGATACTGGGCCTAAACATGGGGCGGACGATTACATCACAAAGCCCTTTACCCCAATGGAGCTTATGGCCAGGGTCAATTCACAGCTGCGGCGTTACCACCGGTTTCTGGACCGTCTGAACTCTAAACAGGCTGAGAATCCAAAGGTCCACAGACTGGGGATTGGAGGTCAACGAGGAGACGGTAGAGGTGGCCGTGGATGACAAAACGGTCAAGGTAACCCCTATTGAGTTCAAAATCCTTCTTTTGCTGATACAGAACCCGGGGCGTGTATTTCCCGCGGAGGAAATCTACGAACGGGTGTGGAACGAAAGGGCAGTGAATACGGATACGGTCATGGTACACATACGTAATCTGAGGGAAAAGATTGAGGTGAATCCCAGGGAGCCCAAATATGTAAAGGTGGTGTGGGGAGTTGGATACAAAATCGAAAAGCAGCCATAGGTGGGCATATTGATTATCATGCTGGCATTGCTTTTGGCATCAGCCAGTACCATAGGGTTATACCCCTATATGAAGACAAAGGCGGAGAGCTACCACAACAGGAGTTCCGTCCGACAGGTCGAGGAGAGCAGTAATTTTGGAAACCTGGCAACCCAGGTTATGAATTTCAGTTATGAAATCTGGCATCTGAAAATGCAGGAGGATACAGGGCGGCGCCTGACTTATGCCCAGACATTCCTGCCGGGGCTGGAGGAAAAAATCCGCCGGCAGGAACTGAAAGACGAAGCTGCGGTGCAGCTGGAGGATGGGGAAGCTGGGGGGCAAGTCACAGTCTATGACAGTGAGAATCCCTATGACGTATACTATTACCAGTCCATGCAGCAGACCATTGACAGAGCGGGAAGCGAATGGGAAAGCCTCTACAGGCAGTATTATTCCAGCCTGTCCTATGGGGTCCGTGAGCAGGATGGGACCTACGGACGCAGTAATGTGACGGATCCAAAGGCGTTTTTCCGGGAACCCCTGAAGGATGACGAGATTCAGTTTACTATAAGCTTTAATTCCAACGGCATACTGAAGGTCCAGGATATAAAGGGAAACCGGGATGAGGATATCATGCGCCTCAAGGAGTCATTGACCAGGTTTGAATTCTACGATCCCCTGGAGGTAAGACTGGCCAAGGGCTACCGTTACAGCGGCGTGGAATTCCAGGGACCCAGGGACATGACAGTAGAGTTCCGGTGCAGTCCTTCCCAAATGTTCGGCTATACGGATGCCAGGTTTGACAGCGGAGTTCAGCAGCTTACCCTCCGGGATTACCGTTTCAGCAACGGCTATTTTGCCATAGGCGCATCTGTGCTGGGATTGCTGGCAGTGCTGGCCCTGGCTCTGCCGGCTGTGAAACGGTTTGAAATTGGAAAGAGCGGCCTGTGCAGGCTGTCATTTGAGCCATTGAGCTGTATCGGAGTGGCCTGGATGGGCGTTATGGGCGACGGAACCATACCCATGGCCCTGATTGCCTCTACCATGGACGGCAGCTTGAAGAGCGAACTTTGAGAGCGGATTTTCTTCCTGGTCCGCGGATGTGATGGCAGTGGTCATTAATCTGGCATTCTGGATGGTCAGCTACGGAATGTTTTACTGGGGAATTACCTGTTACAGGGCTATCTTTCCCTGGGCCTGGCGCTATT
>ENA-OQCK01001068-OQCK01001068.1-human-gut-metagenome-genome-assembly--contig:-NODE-1068-length-11276-cov-1.292313_pt1 | contig 11276 bp, 17 predicted proteins | sample MGYA00242498_ERZ504578 | MGnify/ENA primary metagenome ERZ504578 (study PRJEB26092, sample SAMD00036229) | human gut metagenome | host: Homo sapiens | study: EMG produced TPA metagenomics assembly of... | reverse complement strand
CTGCTACGTGATACAATGATGATGCAGAGTAACGTAGCTGTACTCGATCGATGCTCAGACGTCGTAGCTGTACATCGATCGATGCTCAGACGTACGTAGTGTACATCGATCGATGCTCAGACGTACGTAGCTGTACATCGATCGATGCTCAGACGTACGTAGCTGTACATCGATCGATTTCTCAATCTGCGCCGGAGACGCCTCCGGGACATACATACACAGCATTGCCGACAGCGCCGAGATATGCGGCGCCGCCATAGAAGTCCCGCTCATGCTCTCAAAGCCTTCCGGTTTGATGCTGTAGCTCACCACATCCACACCGGGCGCACACACGTCCACGGAATCCCCATAATTGGAAAAAGAAGCGATTTCATGTTCCTGGTCCACCGCTCCCACTACTATACATTCTGTCAAAGCCGCAGGCATTACTCCCGCGGTATCTCCGGGTTTCCCGCTTCGTCACCGTTGCCGGCGCTCACCACTACGGTAATTCCCTGCTGCACCGCCTCGCCGATCAGCATCTGCTCCCAATTATGCTCCGCCCCGGCGGGGCCTCCCAGACTCATATTGATCACATCCGGAGCCTGGCTGATGGCATACTCCAGCCCCGTGCATATACTCGTCGTGCTGGCCAGAGCATTCGCCCCGAACACCCCCACCGGCAGCACCTTCACATCCAGTCCCTGGGTACAATCCAGAATCGTACCCGCCACATGAGTTCCCATGTCCCACCGTGTCCATGCGTCCGTCGCCGCCGGCCACCACGTCGTCCCCGCCAAAACCCGGTCTTTCATCGCCTCAGCGGGCAGAACCCCGGTGTCAACCACCGCCACTGTGGCAGACTGCTGTCTGGCGTGACCGGCGAGATAGTCCGCCAGCTGGTCCATTCCCATATCCTGGCAACCCCAGGTGTAATACTGACGGCCTGAGTTTTTGGAGAGGGCATTTTGACCCTCTCCGGCTGTCTGGCTGGAAACGTCGTATTCATCCATCTCCACGAAGGTAACTTCCTTCATCTGCTCCAGAGACTCCAGACACTGTCTGGCCTCTTCCTCAGAATCAAACTGAATAATCACCATATTGTTTTCCCTGGCAATCACCCGCTTGGCCAGAAAATCCGTCAGGTTCAGCGACTTTCCCTCGAAGTGCAGAATCAGACGTTCGTGCTCCTCTGTCCGGCAACCACCAGCTCATCGTCGTACTCCTCCACGAGAGACGCATGCTCTCATTGAATTCCTCCAGTGTATCCGTCTCCTTCAGCTGTGTGTCCTTTCCGACCAGAACTTCTCCGCGGCCGCTCTCCTGCCCTTGTTCCTCTTCCTGAACCGGAGGTTTTGAACGATACGAGAGAATTGCCAACACAGCCCCCACGATGGCCAGACAGATGAGGAGCGCTCCGATACACCTGATTCTCCGCTGTCTTTTCATCCTCCTGAGGGCCTCCCTGGCCTCCTCGTTCCCTGCTTTGGCCGCGGCTCATACCACCGCCTCGCGTATTTTTTGCTTTTGCCCACAGCCCAGCCGTATTCTGCCATCTGCCCATCGCCAGCAGCGCCTGACTGTGTCCTGCCTTGGCGGCTCTCTCCATGCAATAGACTGCGTCTGCGTTCTTATCTCCTCTCTCCGCCTGAGAAAGCAGATAGTCCGCAGCCTCAAAAAGCGTTTCCGCATCTTCTGTCTGCGCGGCCCTGACACAGTTCTCCCGGGCCAGCTTCTCATCTCCTTCAAAGACCCATCTGCGCTTTTTGACCTCATACATGTCCGTCCACCTCCTCATCCGAATCATAGGTTGTATAAGCCGAAAAAATGAAAACGCAAAATAGTACACAGGACACTGACAGACTCCCGATGCCTATCTGCCCCAGCACCGTAACCAGCACGCACAGCACCAGTCCCGCGGCTGCATTTCCTATCGCCTGTTCCTTATTGAGCCTCCGGTAATAGACTGCTCCCACCAGAATGCCGCAAACACTGAAAATCAACGCTCGAATCAGAAAGCGCAGCAAAAAGCTGCCTTTTATCTTTCCAAAGACCAGCATCCCTTCTCCCATGCCGAGTTCTTTCGCAGCCGAAAACGCCTGCTGAAAGGCATTTGTCAGCTCGTCGGTACTGATCTGTCCCTTCTCGTCCACCGGTATCTTCGTGTCAAATCCCCCGGTCTCCTGTGCAAACTGAACCAGCTGCCTGGCAGTCTCCGTCTCCTGCTCACCCGCATCCATACGGATGGTATACAGCACCACGTCTTTTTCTTTGTATTCCTCTTCCAGGGTCTCCGGGAACGGCCCTTCCCCGTCGCTTAACAGAATCACTGCCTGTATCCGCCCTTTTTCCTTTTTCTCTTCCAGCGAATTCAGAGCGAAGGTCAGCGGCTGTCCAAATTCCGTACCGCCTATGATGTCAATCTCGTCGATAAACTTAATCAGCGTCTCGCGGCCTTCCTCATCCAGGGGAAGAAGCTCCGTGTTTCCCAGCACACAGGACGCAAACGCCACAGCCTGGGCCCTGCTCTGCTCATCCATCTGTTCAAGGAGAGCCTCCGCTGCCTGGACACAGGTTCTTTCTTGCCCTGCATACTGCCAGAGCCGTCCAAAAGCAGCACCATATCTACGGCGCTGTGGTTCTGCGCAGGGGGAAGCATGTAGAGAAACTGCCCGCCGGCTCCCACTGCGAAGCCAGTCAGAGCCGCCGCTATCAGTGTGATCGCCCTGTTTCCCCTCCGAAATATTACGAAATTCCGGCGGTGAATCCCCTCCGCCAAAAAGCTGCCCAGCAGACTGACTACAAACGGAATGCAAAAAAACAGTCCCGTCCACAGAATCTTTCCCCAGTCATCCTGTGCCATCCGGCCGTAAAGCCAGGCGCAAGCCGCACACCCGGCTCCGCTCAGCAAAAAGGTCAGCGCCAGCATCCAGCGGTCAAATTTTCCTTTCACTGTCCATCCACCTCTATCCTCTTCGCACTGAGGGCCTCACTCTCACAGCAGGGATGAAAAATCTGAGACAATTTGACCATCAGATCATTTCCCTCGCCCGTCTGCAGAAAGTCTGCGCCCTCTCCCTCTGTGCAGGCATTCACCGTATAAATCACCGGCATCTGACAGCCCACCGGTATATACCTCTGATAGAAGCCGCTCTTGCTGACCTCCAGTCGGAGTCTCCCCTGCTCATCCCACCCGGTAAACTCCAGACCGCCGTAGATTTGAACCTGCAGCATTTCACAGCCAGCTTCCCTCTCTCCTGCGGTCTCTCTCCACAGATTCCTTATGTATTCTGCCAGCCGTTCCTGGGTCTGGTAAGAGAGGCTGACTTCCTGTTCCAGAACCCGGAACCGTTCCAGGTATTCGAACTGTGACACCAAAAACAGCACCGGCGTCTCTCTTCCTGCATTCCTAAGTTTTTCCAAACACTCATATAGGAAACCGTCTCTTCCATCCCTCAGACAGGCTCCTCCGTCAAAATCCACACAGCGTCGAAATTTCTTTCTGGGGCCCAGCCCTGTTCCAGGCTCTCCCCCGTCAGACAGGTAAAAATCAGTTCCAGGCACTTACTCTGCTTTCCAGCCACAGAAATCCGAAAAGAATATGTCTGTTCTCCTTCCAGTTCTCTCTCCTCCAGCTCATCCTGCAGCTGGCCTCTCCTGTAAAAAATTCCGTCCAATTCCTTTTTCGCCGCCACCATACGGCTTATAGTCTGATGATCTTCCGTATAAAAGGCCAGCCCTTCCCGCCCCACGATCTCATTCATATTGATATTCATGGAACACAGATAGTTGCAGATCAGGCGCTGAGAGTCTCCCAGCAGGAGGATGGAGATTCGTCCTCCCACCGTTTGCCCTGCCTGAAAATCCATTGCCTCCCCTGTGAAAAACGACGTTTTCTCTTCTTTGTTCGCTCCCGTCTCTTCTTTCACGGATCTGGCCGGCCCTCGTTTGCTCGGCTTCGCCGGCTCCTTCTCAGTTCCTTTATTCTTTTTTATCCAAAATGACCCAAATGGCATCTTGCGCCTCCTATCTTATTTTTTAACTCAGCCGGGATTCTTCTCCCATCCGGGAAACAGCTTTTCAAACAGCTCCCGGTCAATCACACCCTTCGGCGGCTTTTTCCACAGCCAAGGCGGCTGAAAATATCCCGCAGCCTCCTCCCAGGTACTGGTGCAGACCGCAAACCGGAACAGATCTCTGCGGGTGATCGGCGCGAGGTCTGTACATGTCAGCCGTTTCCACAGCCGTCCTCCCTGATACTCCTGTACTCTGGAACAGTCCTCCGTCCCGCTTTTTCCCGTCAGGCTCTCTCGCAGCTTTTCCGGTTCCGCCTGGAAGACGCCCCCGTCAATTCGAAGGCTCCCAAACAGTTTTCCGGTATGGAACTTAAGGTCTCCCAGAAAATTCAGCGTCACCTCCCTGAGCTGCCCGACCTCTTTCATCTGCCCGCAAACGGCCAGATTCATGCTGCCTTTCTGCCGGAAATTCTCCCCTGAAGCCCTACGAATCACCGCCATACTCCAGTCAGGCTGCGGCCGAAAGCCTTTCGCCTTTTGTTCCAGGCAGAAATCCATCCAGGCCACGCGAAACACGTCGTGAAAAAAGAATTCCCTGACCAGACAGATTTCCGCTGATTTCTCATTGGCCGCCGTCTCCCGCAGTCCTCCTCTTCCAGCCGGTTCAGCACATACCCCCGCATGGAATTTTCATAGGTTCCAAAGAGATAGATCTCCATCTTTTCGCCTCCGCCTACACATTCACAGGATTTTGAATGATATAATATCCGTCCTGGGGCAAAATCCCGCTGTTTCGTTTCATTTTTTCTGAATCGTCTCCAACGCCGTGTACAGTTCCTGAGCGCTGCCTCCCAGCCGCTTGGCCACCTGCTGATACATGCTGTTCTGCCCCGCCTGCGCCCGCAGAGTCTGGGTCAAAATATAGGCCAGTGCATAGAGCATCGGCTGTTCGCAGAACCGCGGCCGGTAACCCTTGCGTTCCTCTGGAAGAAACTCTGGTTCCTGGTACAGAGCCACCATCCGCCCTGTCTGTTCGTCTTTTCGAAACCGCACAAAGTCGATTCCCCCGGCACTCAAATCGGAGTAATCGCCAGTGTACAGCTCCCGGCCAGCTCCGGTGACCTCAAATACTGAAGAAGATCCCGATAGCCTGCGCTGATGGCCGTCATCAATTCTCTCATGTATTCCCTTCGGAAAATATTCAGCTTAGGATTGTGCTCCAGATTGTAATACCGCTCGCATTTCAAAGGAACAAACAGCACCATTCTCTCCCGTATCTCTTCCGTGGACAGGCTGTTCTTGAAAAAGTTCGCGATCTCCATGGGCTTATTGTACTCCTCATGATATCTGCCCGTAGCCCTGCTCGGTCATCTTCGAGAACAGATAAGGAGTGTCTATGGCGATCAGAATCACCTGGCACTGTCCGATCAGGCTGCGAAGACCGCCCTCATACTGGGGATCGGTGAGCCATTCTCCGGGAATATCGTGGATAAAAAAGGGGATTTTTCCGCCTTTGTCCACAGTCAAGGTAAAATTATAAGATCTGTTGGCGCTGGTGGGATTGTCGTCGATCTCAATACGAGTCAGCGGAGTCGCAAATTTTCGGATATTCTGCTGAATAATCTCAGCTGCCCTGTGCCAGCTCCTTTCTGGTCTGATCGTTTCCCACCGACAAGCTCAGCCCTGTGCCTGCCAGAATCTTCCCTATCTCCTGGTACATGGCGGACAGCACCGTCGTCTTCCCACACCGTCTTCCGCCCAGCATCAATATATTTATTGTCTCCATACGTTATCCTCCATCTCCAGCTCCTTTTGATATTCTGATACTCTCGTACCAGCTCGTTGGCCTGCTGGTATTTCTCCGAGCTGGCTGTCCAGAGCTGGCTGCTGTATTCCATGAAAAATTTGCCCCATACATCCTGCATGCTCTCAAATTCACTCTCGTTCAGACTGTTGGCGAAGGTCAGCCTGTCATAAAACTCTTCCGCCGCCGCGTAAAAAGCCTGGTTCGGCGCATGGTACAAATCTACTAGTACATGCCTTAGATTCTCCTCAATGATGGACATACGGGAGGTCAGATAAAAGTTAACCTCTTTTCCTGCGTTATCCCTGTGAAAATCATACAGAGGCTTCGCATACTCCCTGTCGCAGATGGGATTGATAATGTAGAGCTGCTTTCTTACCTCCTGAATCAGCTGTGCCCTGGTGTTGAACTCGAACCGGTACATAAATCGGAAGGCTTTGTAAATTTGCTCATACTGGGGCTTGTCGTTGATCACACGGTCCATGATATTTTTCAGCCATTCCACATATCCGGCTCCTTCTCCTGACCGCCGTCTTGCTCCTCCCAGGCAGATCTGTAATGCCCTGAGCTTTGGAGAGATTCAAAAGCTCATCGTACAAGCTTCGCACCAGAGAATTCTTGAATTTTCTCGTCTCCTCCTCCAGGATGCTGTCAATGGCGATGAATCGGTCAGTGACTTCGTTTCTCACATAGTGGAGCGCGTCGTCCCACAGCTGGCCTGGCAGAAGCGAACCGTTTCCATTTATAGTCAGCTGCAGAGTCTGGGCGTCCGGAACCAGATCGTCCAGGCTGTCCAGAATTTCCTGCACCGCATTCCACAGGATGCTGTTGGGCTGGTTGCGCTCCTGCCCCCAGTAGATCACGCAATTGACCAGATCAGCCGTCAATTTCCGATAGCATTCCCTTTCCCTTCTGGGCAGCGCTTAACCCCTGCTGCACACTGGCATCAAAGGTCCGCGCCTCCGGCAGCTCCGACACAAAGACTTCGTATTTTTTCCGAATCACCGCCTCTGTCTCCTCCAGCTCCGCCACGTAGGCCGCATCAATGTCGTCCATATTGCCAAGCAGCCGCTCCAGCAGAGGATTCATGAAGTTATCCCGGACCTCGTCAAAGTCAGAACAGTCCGCGGTCTCACAGTAACACACGGAGAAATTCCCCTCTCGGATTCCCTTGACGAAGGCATCTACCCGGTTGTCGCTGACTCCGACATTTTTATTTGCCAGATAAAACAGCCATTTAGACATATCTCTTCTCTGAAACCGTTCCTTCAGGCTGTTATAAAGCTTCAAATCCGACTCCTGCACCCCTGACATCGGCATTGTCACCACAATCGCCGCGTCGCACTCCTTATCCACGGTGTCCAGCATCGCTTCCTCAATCCCGTACTGAGTGTCCCCCAGACCAATCGTGTCCACCAATACCAGGCTGCCGCAGTCCTCATAGAACGGACAGTAGATATCCGCCTTCTCCACAGCCAGATATTTGTAGTAATCCCTGTGTCCGGGGTCTCCCAGCTTGACTCCATTGTTCTGGCTACGTACTCGGCAATCTGTCCTTTGTCCCGGAGCACCAGGTCCCCCTGGCCGTACAAGTCCCGAATCTCCCCAAAATGTTCTATGATGCGGCGCAGATGGTTCAGGGCGACTCCCTTATCGGCCTCCCCAGGTTTTACTGCTAACGTGTCCACAGTCAATTTAAAGGATTTCGTTCCCAGCATGTCGAAATCCAGCTGGCGGCCATGGAGACACTCCGGATCTATGGCGTCCAGATATCCCTTCACGATCTCCACCAGCTTCTCTCTTTTCCGAAACTTTATGACGGCCTCCACAGTCCCTTCCGGCATCTCTGGTCTGTTGTAAATCACGGAGGTGGCTCCGGTACAGCTCGTGGAGTCATAGGCGGGGATAATCAGATTGTCCAGATTTCCCACTGCCTGTAGAAAACGGCTCTTTCCCTGCCTCTCCTTTCCCACGGTGGCAATGCTGATGTAATCTCTGTCAAATCTTTTTACCGCCTCCTCATATTTTCCGACCAATCCTTGAAGCTCTTGCCTCATCGTGTCGGTGGGCAGGGATGCAAAGAGAGACAAATACTGTCCCCTCAGCTCGCTGTCTGTGATCTGCCTTGCTCCGTCATACAGGCGGTCGCAGTCCTCCAGCAGAGAGCAGATCTTCTCCAGATGTTCCTTTCTCTCCTTAATTGACTGACTTTCTTTCCGTTTTTTCAGGATAATCTCAATTTGATCTCGTATCTTCATATTTCTGTGTTTCCTCCCGATACCCGCAATTTGTCGTGTTCTTACTATATCAAATTGCTTCTTTTTCTCACGAAAACTTTTTTCCAAAAAAAGACCTTTCTTTCGAAAAAGTCTTTTTTTAATTCTTGTTTTTTATTTTCATCCCAGCTTCGACCTGACATGCACCAGCATCTGGGTCTTTCTCACTTCCTGAGTGTTTCGGTCTTTAATTGTAACTGTGATGGTGGCCTGCCCTTGCCGGTTCGCGAAAATCCTGCCTTTCTCATCCACCGTAGCGACATCCGGGTTGTCGCTCTCCCATTTAATATCCAACAGCGGCTCCAAAAATCCCACTTCCGCGTCCACCACCAGTTTGCCTCCGTAGATGTCATCAAAAGTTTCGACAAATTCATTGCACTGCGTCGTCAAAAGATTCCACTGCCAATTCTCTTCATCAAAATAGAGAACATGGCTGCCCTCCAATTCTGTGATGTCGTGGGCTTCTCCCTGACCGTCGATCAATGTACAGTCTTTGATATCCAGCACCACCGATGTCTCCGTGTGATTGTGATTCTGAAAATAATCCCTAATGTATTCCAGATTAAAGTCGTTTGGTGTCCTGAAACGGAAGCTCCATGTGCAGGGCATTGTCCTCGGTATAAAAAAAATCATAGGTAAGATCGGCAAACTGCCATCCCCTCTTGTCTCCCTCTCCATTATAGATAGAGAAAATGCCGTAGGTCTCAAAAGCCTCCGAGGTGTCCCTGGGATGGGTATAATCCTTCAGGTTAATCCTGGCGGACATGGAGCTTTGGACTGGCATCTCCATGATATTGTCCTCCAGAGGGTGGCGGATATTTTTTTCGGTTAAAACCACCGAGTCATCCGTCTCCAGAGGAAACTGTGTCAAGTCCAGCTCCGTATGCTCCATAGATTGTTCTTCTTTCTCCCTGTGTACAAGGCTTTCGTCAAAAAGACGCTGCTCGCTCCCCCTGTCAGAAAAACACAGAACAAAATCCCTGCCGTGAAAATATGTCTCTTTCTGCTCTTCCTTGCCATCAAAGGAGCCTCCTTGACCGAAACCGGCGCCCGGTTAATTCCGGTCACGATATCGTACAGCTCCTGAACATCCTGAAGCATTTCACCGATGCTCTGATACCGGTTCTGCGGAAGAAACTGTAGGCCTTTTTTCAAAATCTCATTGAGTTTGACCGCAGACCTCTCCTTCTCATGGAGCAGCAGCCTGGAATAAGGCGATACCAGTCCCTCTAGGTTTACCAGCTCCTTGTCGTCTGGAATTTCTTTCCCTCTAAAATCTCATACCAAAGAATCGCCACAGAATACAGGTCCGTCCACGGCCCAAGCTCTGTGCGCCTGTGAAGCATCACCTCCGGCGCCATATACGTGGTTTTTCCGAAATAATACTGATTCCCAAACTCTTCTTTTCCATCCATAGAATATGCACTGTTAAAATCCAGCAGAAGCAGTCTCACAGAAAAAGTCTCGTGATTCTCCGGACTCAGCAAAAAAATATTGTCTGGGCTAACATCCAAATGCAGCATATGATGGTCATGAAAAGGTTCCAGTGCCCGAAGGAGATTCATGATAAACTGAATGGTGTCAGTCAGTGTCGGAAAATGGATTCCTTTCTCCTCCATCTCTGAGAGAACCTGTCCCTTTTTAGAAGTCAAGACTGTGTAGATCGTATTATTGGCCTCAAAGGAGTCCAGATTCTGCGCGATGTGCTCGCTCTCTGTCTCCGCCAAAACCAAATGCGCATAGTTTCCGGTAATAAAACTTTCTTGTGATACTCAAAAAAATTCCTATCCTCAGCACTTACCACCAGGTTCCAGTGTTCATCCTGGTGATCTTCCTCTGAGGGTCAAATGGATACAATTCCTTCAAGAGCACAATATGTTTTCGGTCCGGCATAAAAGTGTCATAATAGTAGGCCCGGTAGACAATAGAATTAGACCCCGCTCCCACATACTCTTCAATGGTGTATGTCCAGCTTTTTGACGTAATCGTATAGCCCTTGGGAAGAAAACTTCTCTGACTCATAGATACCTCCCTCATCCTAAGTGATAAATTCCGACCGTCTCTTCTATGTACAGGAATCGTCCTGTTTTTCCAGATAGACCGTCTTTCCGTCATTTCGAAAGATTTTTCTCAGCATACGCTCCAGCTTCCAGCTCATAAAATCATCGTCATTCTCCAAATTCAAAGACTGTACAATCAGATAGTCGAAGGGATTGTGCAGATTCAGCAGTGCCATTCCGCAGGATGTCATCATCATATCCATTCTCTTACAGTGCTCCAGCACAAAACTTTTTTCCGGCACCTCCACGCCATTCCCTCCGTCACAAGGTACAAAAGCAGAAGCGTCTTTCGATTCACATCCCGTTTCCTGGAATACATCTCCTGTACCATCTTCGGAGATGGCCAGTGCTTTTTGATAAACCTTTCCACCTTTGTACACTGCCGGTTTTTCTTCTGGTACGGAACCCCCATTCTCAAATACTCTTCTGTCACCCTCTCGATACTGTACTTCTTTTCCCTGGGTACATCCGTCAAAGTATCATTCTCAGAAACTCCCTCAGCAGATACTCCAGCATCACCACAATTTCCGGTACGCAGTGTTGTGGTGGATTCCAAACACACCTTGGTTATCCCGGATAAATTTCTTCAGCTCCTCCGTCTCCACGATATTTCGAAACTCATCTTTTATGGAAATAGTCAGATACTGCGTTGACTCCTCAGCCCAGGTCTGCCGGACCAATTTCTGGTGTTCCAGAGAGCTCCTCGGAGCGCGGGTCTGTTCCAAATCCTCAATCAGCCCTGAGCCTGCGGATAGTCAAAGCCTTTCCTGAGACAAAAGGCGTAAATCAACTCTCTGGGATTTCGATAGTGTATTCCGCTCTCCACTGTCGATAACAGGAGTTTTTCTGACCTCTCCTCTCCCAGAGACAGGGCAAAACAAATCTTGAATACTTCTTCCCGATTCGCCGGCTGGTTTCTTCCGCCGAGCCAATTCCGAACCTTTCTGGATATCTGTTCCTTATTCTCTTCTTTCCCCGCTTCATACACTGTCAGCTTCTCCGTCAACAGCGCCTGCAAATTCTGCGTTCCTCTGTATAACTCCCGCAGCAGTCTCGGAAAACACCAGATTTCCACTTGCTCTTCAAAAATCAACGATATGGTCTTCATCCATCTGTGTCTTTTCCACCTCGTGGACCTCCG
>ENA-OQCK01001066-OQCK01001066.1-human-gut-metagenome-genome-assembly--contig:-NODE-1066-length-11297-cov-3.360251_pt1 | contig 11297 bp, 15 predicted proteins | sample MGYA00242498_ERZ504578 | MGnify/ENA primary metagenome ERZ504578 (study PRJEB26092, sample SAMD00036229) | human gut metagenome | host: Homo sapiens | study: EMG produced TPA metagenomics assembly of... | reverse complement strand
GTTTCTGAATCAGAGTCTCCAGGGGTACGGCCGCCTGGTTATCCAGGGGATTCATGGCTGCTCCCACGGCCGCGAAGAGGTGGGAGTGGTCCGGTGCGATAACCTGCTCCGGCGTCAGGCGGAGCGTACGGATGAAGCTTTCCCGAAGCTGAGGCAGGAAGTGGAGGGGACCGCCTAAAAATGCCACATTTCCCCGAATAGGCTTGCCGCAGGCCAGACCGCTGATGGTCTGATTGACCACGGCCTGGAAAATGGAGGCGGCCAGGTCCTCCCTGGTGGCACCCTCATTGATAAGGGCTGTATATCGGATTTCGCAAACACACCGCAGCGGGCCGCAATGGGGTAGATGGCTTTATAATGTTCCGCATAATCGTTAAGGCCGGGGGCGTCTGTCTGCAGCAGGGCAGCCATCTGGTCAATAAAAGAACCGGTGCCTCCCGCGCAGATTCCGTTCATTCTCTGGTCGATGCCTCCGGTGAAATAAATGATTTTTGCGTCCTCGCCCCCCAGCTCGATGGCGACATCGGTCTGCGGAGCGAAGTCCAAAAGCGCGGAGCAACGGCCACCACCTCCTGGACAAAGGGAACCTCCAGACGGGAGGAGAGCGTGAGTCCTCCGGAACCGGTTATGACAGGGATTACCTGAATGGGGCCGGTTATCTCACGGGCTTTTTTTAAAAGTCCCGCCAGAGTTTCCTGTATATTGGCATAATGGCGTTCATAATCGGAGAATACTATATGGGAAGCCTGATTTAACAGTGCTGCTTTGACGGTTGTGGAACCGATATCGATTCCCAGCGTAAGGGTATTTGTATGTAATTTCATATATGCGGGGTTTTACCCTGACCTCCTTTGTAACTTGACGGCTGTTCTGCCATGTCATGGAGAAAAACCATGTCCGGCAGTACTGGGGGACCGAAAAGCTGTTTTACATGTATCATAATACAGTTTCATGGAGAATACTGTGACTTATGCAACAAATTCCGGCATTGGGATGCTGGATATTCATAGTAGAGTTTAACACAAAAAAAAGTATAAATACAATTGGGGACAGGCGTTAAAAAATCGTGAAGAAATGGCGAAAATTGTGCATGTTTCTGCGGGTCCCATTATACTGTTCAGGTAAAATTTATGTATTCTCCCTGAAAAATATTCGGTATAATATAAAATGGAAGGCTATTTCATTTGACAAAAGCGGGGGCAGTCACTATAATGAGAACGTATAATTTCAAAATGGGGGAGAGTTCGCATGATACGGATTTTTAAGACCGAAGACGGTGCTATGCACGAAAAGGAAGAGATGCAGCCTGGCTGCTGGATTGCGTTAACAAACCCTACAGCCTCAGAAATCATTGACATCGCAGATACCTATCAGATTGACCCGGACCATTTGCGGCGCCTCTGGATGAGGAGGAACGGTCCCGTATAGAGGTGGAGGATGAATACACCCTGATTCTGGTGGACATTCCTTCCATAGAGGAGCGCAACGGCAAGGACTGGTTTGTCACCATCCCTCTGGCTATCATCACCACCAAGGATGTGCTGATTACGGTCTGCCTGGAGGAGACGCCTGTGCTCACTTCCTTTATGGACGGAAGAGTGAGGGATTTCCACACCTTCATGAAGACCAGGTTTATCCTGCAGATTCTCTATAAAAATGCCACCCAGTTCCTGCAATACCTCCGAATCATTGATAAGAAGAGCGAAGTCATTGAGCGCAAGCTCCACCAGTCCCAGAAGAACGAGGAACTGATTGAGCTTTTGGAGCTGGAGAAGTCCCTGGTTTACTTTACCACGTCCCTTCGTTCCAACGAGGTGGTGCTGGAGAAGCTGCTGCGCATTGAAAAGATAAAGAAGTACCCGGAGGACACGGACCTGCTGGAGGATGTAATCGTGGAAAACAAGCAGGCCATTGAGATGGCGAACATATACAGTGGAATCCTGAGCGGCACCATGGATGCATTTGCTTCCGTCATCTCCAACAATCTGAATATTGTCATGAAGTTTCTGGCTACCGTTACCATCGTGCTGTCCATACCAACCATGATAGCCAGCTTCTACGGCATGAACGTAAACTCACATGGCATGCCTTTCGCGGACAGTCCCTATGGATTTGCCATTGTTCTGGGCCTGACCCTGCTGCTGTCACTGTTTGTTGCGTATATATTTAATAAGAAAGACCTGTTTTGATTTAAAACATACAGGCAAATGAAAAGGATGATAGGATGAGATTTTTTAATAAGCTTGAGCGCAGGTTTGGCAAATATGCCATCCACAACCTGATGTATTACATCATCATTATGTATATCATGGGTTTTGTCATGATGTACATGGACCCCATGTTCTTTACCCGGTACCTGAGCCTGGATGCGGAGGCCATTCTTCACGGACAGGTCTGGAGGCTGGTGACATTTCTGCTGTACCCGCCCACACTGAGCCCCTTCTGGATTATATTTGCGGCGCTCATGTACTATTCACTGGGCCGTTCCCTGGAGGCGGTGTGGGGGGCGTTCCGTTTTAATGTGTTCTTTTTTATGGGAGCCATCGGCATCATACTTGCCGAGTTTATTGTATACTTTATCTGGGGCTGGGATATGCACCTTAACACCTCATACCTGAGTATGTCCATATTCCTGGCCTATGCGGTGATTTTCCCGGAGGAGTACTTTTATATTTACTTTATACTGGCCATCAAGGCTAAATGGCTGGCGCTGTTTGACGCCTTTTTTCTGGTGTTCGGGTTCGTATACGGCAGTTTCCCACAGCGAATCGCCATTTTCCTGTCCATTGCCAACTTCATCATTTTCTTCCTGATGACAAGGATTTTAAGAAGTACAGCCCCAGGGAAGTGAAGCGCAGGCAGGATTTCAAGGTAAAGACCATGCGGCCCGTGAACCGCGCCCATCACAAGTGTGCGGTCTGCGGCAGGACGGACGAGGAAAGTCCCGGCATGGAGTTCCGCTATTGTTCAAAATGTGAAGGCAGCTATGAGTACTGCATGGATCATTTATATACACATCAGCATGTGAAAAAATCGGATTCCCCCAAATCATGATCCGCATTTCACGTCTGAATCTGTCGTTACACTATAAACTCTCACAATTTTATGGAGGAAGAATCATGAAAAAGACCAAGATTATCTGCACCATGGCCCCAATACCAGTGACAAGAATGTTATGATGGAGCTTGCCAGGAATGGTATGGATGTGGCCCGTTTTAACTTTTCACACGGTGACTACAACGAGCATCAGGGACGCCTGGAGCTGTTAAAGGAAGTGCGCAAGGAGTTAGACATTCCGGTTGCAGCGCTCCTCGATACCAAGGGACCGGAGATTCGTACCGGACAGCTGAAGGACGGCAAAAAGGTGACTTTGAAGGAAGGCCAGACCTATACACTGACCACCAGGGAGCTGGTAGGGGACGATACCGTCGGCTATATCAATTACAGCGGACTGAATGAGGATGTGGCTGCTGGCAACCGGATTCTCATTGACGATGGACTGATCGAGCTGGAAGTGCGCGAGGTGAAGGATACGGATATTGTCTGTGAGGTCATCAATGGAGGAGAGCTGGGAGAGAAGAAGGGGGTCAATGTTCCCAATGTAAAGATTAAGCTTCCGGCCCTGACGGATAAGGATAAAGAGGATATCCGTTTTGGAATCAGGCAGGGCTTTGACTTTATCGCGGCATCCTTCGTGCGTACGGCTGACTGCATAAAGGAAATCAAGGCCATGCTGGATGAGCAGGTTCCGGCATGAAGGTCATTGCAAAGATTGAGAACGCGGAGGGCATCGAGAACCTGGACGCATCATCGAGGCAGCGGACGGCATCATGGTGGCCAGAGGCGACATGGGCGTGGAGATACCGGCTGAGAAGGTTCCCCATATCCAGAAGAAGATTATACGCAAGTGCAACGAGGCATGTAAAATCGTTATCACAGCCACCCAGATGCTGGATTCCATGATCCGCAATCCCAGACCTACCAGAGCTGAGGTGACGGACGTTGCCAACGCGGTGTATGACGGCACGGACGCGGTGATGCTTTCAGGCGAGACAGCCATGGGCAAGTATCCGGTGGACGCACTTAAAATGATGGTGTCCATTGCCCTGGAGACAGAGAGGCATCTGGACTATGCGGGATACCGCCAGAGGAAGGTGACAGAGCAGAACATGAAGAATGTTTCAAACGCAGTGTGCTTTGCCTCTGTGTCAACCGCCCATGACCTGGATGCGGATGTGATTATTGCTCCCAGCATCACAGGCTTTACCACCCAGATGCTCTCCAAGTGGAGACCGGGTGCCAGAATCATCGGCATGTCCCCCAGCATGGCCACCGTCCGCCAGATGCAGCTTCAGTGGGGCGTGGTACCGGTTTGGTCACGCAGCAGAATCCACGGATGAACTGATCGAGAATTCTGTGGAAGAGCTTAAGGACAGAGGACTTGTGGAGGAGGGCGAACTGGCTGTCATCACAGCCGGAGTCGTAACCTACGCAAGACGCCACGAGGCAGCCACCCAGACCAATATCATGAGAGTCATTAATATCGAATAAAAACACTGGACAAGGAAGTCTGTCCGGGAGTACAATTGAACATATTGTACTTCCTGACAGGCTTTTGCGCAAAGGAAAGGAGACACATACATAATGGATAAGAAGCCATTCGTAACACTGGAACAATTAAGGGAGATTGAGAAGACATACCCCACGCCCTTTTATATTTACGATGAGAGGGGAATCAGGGAGAATGCCGCCAGGCTTAAGCAGGCGTTTTCCTGGAACAAGGGATATAAGGAATATTTTGCGGTCAAGGCCACGCCCAATCCATTCCTGTTAAATATACTGAAGGACATGGGATGCGGCACGGACTGCTCATCCATGACAGAGCTTATGATGTCCAGGGCATGCGGCTTTTCCGGCCCCGACATCATGTTTTCCTCCAACGATACGCCGCCTGAGGAATTTGCTTATGCAAAAAAGCTGGGAGCTATCATTAACCTGGACGACATCACCCATATACAGTGCCTGGAGGAGACTTTGGGACATATTCCGGAGACCATCAGCTGCCGTTTTAATCCGGGCGGCCTGTTTAAAATCAGCAATGACATCATGGACAATCCCGGAGACTCCAAATACGGAATGACCACAGAGCAGATTGGACAGGCATTTAAGATTCTGAAGGAAAAGGGCGCAAAGCATTTCGGCATACATGCGTTCCTGGCCAGCAATACGGTGACCAATGAATATTACCCCATGCTGGCAAAGATTCTGTTTGAGCTGGCTGTTAAACTGAAGGAGGAGACAGGCGTCCATATCGCATTCATCAATCTGTCCGGCGGCATCGGGATACCCTACCGTCCGGACCAGGAGCCCAATGATATCCTGATAATCGGTGACGGCGTAAGGAGAGTCTATGAGGAGATTCTGGTTCCGGCCGGCATGGAGGATGTGGCTCTGTGCACAGAGCTGGGGCGTTTTATGATGGGGCCCTACGGCGCTCTGGTCACAAAGGCCATCCATGAGAAACACACTTATAAGGAGTATGTGGGCGTGGATGCCTGCGCCGTGAATCTGATGCGGCCGGCCATGTACGGCGCTTATCATCACATCACTGTTATGGGACGGGAGGATGAGCCCTGCACCCGCATGTATGATGTGGTAGGTTCCCTGTGCGAGAACAATGATAAGTTTGCCATTGACCGTATGCTTCCGGAAATCAGAAAGGGAGACCTTCTGTTTATCCACGATGCGGCGCCCACGGATTTGCCATGGGATATAATTATAATGGCAAGCTGAAATCAGCAGAGCTTCTGTTAAAGGAGGACGGCACGGTGGAGATGATCCGCAGGGCAGAAACTCCTGAGGATTACTTTGCTACCTTTGATTTTTGTGATATACTGAGGGATATTGAATGATGAATGAAGATGCATCAGGTATGCCCGGGAGCCCCGGCGCACTGCAGAAGGCAGTCTGCCGGGGCTTTGCTGCGGTTTGAATGTCCATGACAAGGAGGTATGAGGATGGTAAAGATTGGTTTTATAGGAATGGGCAATATGGGAAACGCCATTTTGAACGGGCTTCTCAAGACACATGGACCGGAGGAGATGATATTTTCAGCGGCCCGCCAGGATAAAATGGAGGCAGTGACAGTCAGGACAAAGGTGCCCATGCCTGTTCCAACAGGGAGTGTGCAGAAGCGGTAAAGTATCTGATACTGGCAGTAAAGCCCCAGTATTTTGACGCGGTGTTTTCGGAGATAAGGGATGTGGTAACACCGGAGCAGGTGGTGGTATCCCTGGCGCCGGCATCACCATTTCCAATATCACGGAACGCCTGGGAGGAATGTGCGGGTGGTAAGAGCCATGCCCAACACGCCTGCCATGCTGGGAGAAGGCATGACCGGCGTGTCCTATGGGGAAGCATCCTATACAGAGGAGGAAAAGGAGACCATCCGGGACATCTTTTCCTCCTGCGGAAGGGTGGAACTGGTGGAAGAACGGCTTATGGATGCAGTTGGCTGCGTCAGCGGCAGTTCACCGGCTTTTGTGTACATGTTCATTGAGGCGCTGGCTGACAGCGGGGTCAAATACGGCCTTCCCAGAAAGACAGCCTATGCCATGGCGGCCCAAACTGTGCTTGGAAGCGCGAAAATGATTCTGGAGACAGGTAAGCATCCGGGGCAGTTGAAGGATGAGGTGTGTTCCCCCGGCGGCACCACCATCGCAGGTGTATCTGCTCTGGAGGAGTATGGCCTGAGAAATGCGGTCATCAAGGCGGCGGACGCTGCTATGAGAAGACCCGGCGCATGAAATAGGATAATGATATCAAATCATAACAGAGAGGAAGGTACAGACATGGAAGATAAAGAAAAGAATACGCAGATACCGGTTATACGGCTGGACCGACAGCTTAAATATGAGGGAAACATTCTTAAAATATATGAGGACAGGGTCCTGGCAAACGGCCATGAGGCAAGGTGGGATTTCATCCATCACGACGGCGCCGCGGCTGTCCTGCCCGTTGCTGACGATGGAAAAATCCTTATGGTGCGCCAGTACCGCAATGCTCTGGACCGTTATACCCTGGAGATTCCGGCAGGCAAGCTGGATGAGCCGGGAGAGCCAAAGGTGGAGTGCGCGTTCCGGGAGCTGGAGGAGGAGACCGGATACAGAGTGGAGTCACCGGAGAACCTGGAGTATCTTATGAGCCTTACCACGACTGTTGCGTTCTGCGATGAGGCCATTGACATATTCGTGGCCCACAACCTGATACCATCCCATCAGCATCTGGACGAGGATGAGGTGATCAATGTGGTTCCATGCAGCCTGGAGGAACTGGAGGACATGGTATACACAGGAAAGATTACGGACGGCAAGACCATTGCCGCCATTATGGCCTATGCCAGAAAATACCGTTCTGAGGATAAGAAGGACAGTATGGTGCGGGGCTAAGTCATAAACCATGAATTTCTGTCATACAGTAGTGGGGGAGAAGCTGCAGCGGATATGTTTCTTACCTGTAAACTGGGACAGGAGGATGATACATGGGAATGAGGTGGTTTAGGCTGCGTCTGGGAACGCTCACCTATGAGGACTGGCTGTTGTTCTGCTTTGTGTCAGGGATTTTTGCGGTACGGCAGCCGCGCTGGCATTTGGCGGTCCCACGGTGCAGGGGTGTATCCTGGGAGCAGCGGGCTCCTTCGGAGGCGGAAACAGGGGAGTGAGGGAATTTATGACCGTATTCAGGCAGAGAGCGTTGGAAACCTGCGGCGGCTGGCTGGTCGGAATCACGGTGTGCAGCCAGATGCTGTTTGGGTTCCTGACCTTTTATGCGGGGATGAGTCTGGCAGTGGTGCTGTCCGTGCTGACCATCCGCAAGGGACTTTTGGGAATCGCCGCATTTTTATGTACGGTCCTGCCCCATGGCCTGGTCTATCTCCTGGTGTGGTACGTGCTGTCAGGCTGGTCCGGACAGATGCAGAAAAAGCTCCATATCCTGCCCGGACTTCTGCTGTTAATTATCACCGGCGCAGGGGCGTTTCTGGAGGTTTTCGTTTCACCCTTCCTGTGGGGGCTTTTTCCATAGGGGAGCACAGGATACAAAGGATAAATGGGGGAAGCAAATATGGAATGGCTGTTGTATGCGTTCGGTTCAGCTGTGTTCGCCGGCCTGACTGCCGTCTTATCGAAAATCGGCGTCAGGGATACGGACTCGGATTTGGCTACCGCGGTCCGTACCGCAGTGGTTCTTGTGTTTTCGTGGATTATGGTGTTCCTTACCGGAACGGCCGGTTCCATAGGAACCATAGCGGCGGAACCTGTCTGTTTCTGGTACTGTCCGGTGTGGCCACAGGGGCTTCCTGGCTGTTCTATTTCAGGGCTCTTCAGCTGGGGGATGTGAACAAGGTGGCTCCCATTGATAAATCCAGCACTATCCTGACCATGTTTCTGGCTGCCCTGATTTTGGGAGAGGGTCTTGGGGGAATGAAATCCTGTGCATGGCCCTGATTGGGACAGGCACCTGCTGATGATTCAGAAGCGGGAGGGAAGGGCGGAGCAGCCGGGGAACAGCGGATGGCTTGCGGCTGCCCTTTTATCGGCTGTATTTGCCAGCCTGACAGCCATTCTGGGAAAAATTGGAATACAGGGAGTGGAATCCAACCTGGGAACAGCCATCCGCACCTGCGTGGTGCTGGCAATGGCCTGGCTCCTGGTGTTCCTTCAGGGAAAGCAGAAGCATCTGGGGAAAATTGCGCCAAAGAGCTGGTTTTTCCTCATTATTTCGGGGTTTGCAACAGGAGCTTCCTGGCTGTGTTATTACAGGGCCCTGCAGGACGGGCCTGCCAGTATCGTGGTTCCCATTGATAAGCTCAGTATTCTGGTGACCATACTGTTTTCCAGAATATTCCTGGGGGAAAAGCTGGACCGCAAATCTTTTGCAGGTCTGGTTCTTCTGACCGCGGGAACGCTTCTGCTGTTATTCTAGGGTTCCAAAAGGAGAGATGTACGTGAAGAAGAGAAAAACAGTTCCCTGCCTTATCATCCGGGCCATGGATGGTAAAAACGACGGCTGGTGACACCGGAGTCCGCCATGTGGGGCGAATTTAAAGGAACCCTTTCCAACCGTAAGCACAGGGGGATATCCCACTGTGATATGATTGATTTAAAGCGTGAGGATTACAGGGAATCTGATGTTTTTTTGAGTTATGTGAGAAAATTTTACCATTGCTTAACAACATATTGACATACAAAAATACCCCCTTCCAACATATTGTATGTTTTATGTTAATCACCTGAAAATGGGGTCCAAAGTGGGAAAAATGTGTTTGATTTTATAGAAAAATGCAGATATAATGATAGTCAGCATACGATTTTGGGCCACTTTTTGTGAGAAACGGGTTAGGGGAAAATAGCGATATGATGTCCGATATAAAAAGCTTTGTGAGCTACCTGAGGGATGTGAAAAAGACCTCCAGGAACACGGAAATTTCCTACCAGAGAGATTTGATGCAGCTGGCGTCCTTTCTGGAGGATAAAGGAATAACAGAAGTTGAAAAGGTGACTAAGACCAGTCTGAATTCATATATCCTTTTTTTGGAAAAGGAGGGAAAGGCCACGACCACCATATCCAGGGAACTGGCATCCATGAAGGCTTTTTTCAATTTCATGTTCAAAGAAGGACGAATCCGCAAGGACCCGGCGGAACTCCTGAAAGCGCCCAAAATTGAGAAAAAGGCCCCTGTCATACTGAGTGTCAATGAGGTCAACGCTCTGCTGGACCAGCCCGGCATGACAACATCCAAGGAGATACGGGACAAGGCCATGCTGGAGCTTTTGTACGCCACGGGCATACGGGTGTCAGAGCTAATCGGGCTGGAGCTTTCGGATCTTAATATGCAGGTTGGCTACATCACTTGCAGGGATGGACAGAAGGAGCGCATGGTTCCTTTTGGAAAACCGGCCAAGCAGGCTTTGAGCGTGTATCTGGAAAAGGGGCGTCACGAGCTGCTTAAGGGTAAGGAATCCCAGTGGCTGTTTACTAATTGCAGCGGCAAGGCCATGAGCCGCCAGGGCTTCTGGAAGATTATCAAGTATTATGGGGAAAAGGCCGGTATCCAGGCCGATATAACCCCTCATACCCTGCGTCATTCCTTTGCTGCCCATCTGATTCGGGGCGGCGCGACATCCATGCGGTCCAGGCCATGCTGGGCCATTCAGATTCCACCACCACCCATATGTACGCTGCTTATTCCGGCAATACGGTGGGAGAAACCTACCGGGCGGCTTTGTCCAGGAAGTAGGGTGGATGCGGTAATCATGTTTTAATGAGTCCTAATGAGTCCTGTCTTTTTGGCAGGGCTTTTTTGTTATGGCCCAGGGCAGCCGTGACCAGGCAGGAGATTCGGGCGGCGGTTTGTGGCTGCTGCCAGGATGGTGCTGCCGGTGAGCCTGCCGGTACAGCTGCCCATATTCTCCCCGGAGTCAGCCCTGGAATCAGAGCTGGAGAATGGCGGGAATATGGGCATAATCCTGAATCCTCAGGAGGATGGAGCAGATGATGCAACATCCTGGAAAGAGATACCTGGATGACAGTACATCCCCGGAACATGTTTTACGGCATGAGCATGTGCACATAAGACGGTTCGCGTAACACGCTGCATGGCGGGATGATATAGTCCCGGCGGAATAATATAGTGCCGGCAGAATCATATAGTGCCGGCAGGAGATTAAAGCTCCTTTGCCTGGCTCACATAAGAGAGAATCTGCTTTGCATAAGCGTCAGCCATGCCGTCCGGGGACAACATTTCCGGTTCATATTCCGCATAGGTGAGAGATGCCTTATATTCCCGCATGAGGACAGGGGACCATAGGCAGCCGAACTGTGGAAGAAAGAGGCCCTGCTTTTTGGTGTAGCAGGTTCTGGCAGTGGCCTTTGCGCGCGCATCCCTGTCCACATATTCGCCTACGCTTTTATGGATGGCCGTGTCTTCCATGGGCAGGTAATAGTAGTCTTTATAGTTGGAATAAAAGTACTTGAGCTCTCCCTGGAAGAGGGCAATATTGCACGCAAGAGTGTCCCGGCTCAGCTCCAGGCTTACCGGCGCACTGTCGTATTCCAGGGGCACCGGGATGGCGCAGGGGCTTTTTAAGGTCAGGCTGAGGAAGGGGCAGGCGTTTCCGGCCATGTCATCATAGGTGAAAAGCTGCTGGGATTCCAGTGAAAACGGGGCTTCCATCATATCCGCATAGCTCAGGATGGGCAGGATGGAGGGCATGCCCTTTAAGTCGTCCTCATTGTGG
>ENA-OQCK01001065-OQCK01001065.1-human-gut-metagenome-genome-assembly--contig:-NODE-1065-length-11317-cov-2.016979_pt1 | contig 11317 bp, 14 predicted proteins | sample MGYA00242498_ERZ504578 | MGnify/ENA primary metagenome ERZ504578 (study PRJEB26092, sample SAMD00036229) | human gut metagenome | host: Homo sapiens | study: EMG produced TPA metagenomics assembly of... | reverse complement strand
TGTGAATGATCCCATGGAAAGGCTAAGCTCGCGTGGAGAAAAATCAGCTGATCAAAGAGCGTGAGGAATGGCGCAGCGCGGGAAGGAAGTAAGGATATGAAGAACACCAAGAAAAAAGCTGTTTTGCAGGAATACAAGACACTGGAAGATATCAAGCAGGAATTCCTGGACGAATACAAACAAAATGATGTCCTCTATCAGAAGGATGTTATGGATGCCGTGGAGCATCTGGCAATGACAGATACAGATTTTGATGATCTGTTCCAGTGGTTTTCCGACAATGATATTGAAGTAAAAATGAAGACGATGATGTCGATCTGATGGATGATGACGCTTTGGTCGCAACCGAGGATGACGATGATATTGATTTTCTGGATGACGATACCGATGAAGAGGATACGCTGGCTGCCGATATCGAAAATCTGGAGCAGTCCTTTGCCAACTCTTCCCACACAAAAATCAATGATCCGGTAAAAATGTATTTAAAGGAAATCGGACGCGTTGAGCTTCTGGATCCGAAAGAGGAGCCGGAAATTGCGCGGCGCATTCAGGCAGGTGATGAAGAGGCAAAGAAAAAGCTGATTTCTGCCAACCTGCGTCTGGTTGTATCCATTGCGAAGAAATATGTTGGCCGCGGTATGCTGTTTCTGGATCTGATTCAGGAAGGAAACATGGGTCTGGTTAAGGCGGTTGAGAAATTCGATTATACCAAGGGCTTTAAGTTTTCAACCTACGCGACATGGTGGATTCGTCAGGCAATCACACGTGCCATCGCCGATCAGGCAAGAACGATTCGTATTCCAGTACATATGGTGGAAACAATCAACAAGCTGACACGTATTCAGCGTCAGCTGGTGCAGGATCTTGGAAGGGATCCATCTGCAGAGGAAATCGCAGCAAAAATGGAAAACATTTCTCCGGAAAAGGTGCGTGAAATTCAGAAAATCGCACTGGAACCGGTATCTCTGGAAACACCGATCGGTGAGGAGGACGATTCTCATCTGGGTGATTTCATCGAGGACAAGGAAGCTCTGTCACCGGATGAATATGCCAACAATCAGCTGCTGAAGGATGAAATCAATACGGTGCTGCAGGGCCTGACCGAGCGTGAGGAAAAGGTATTGCGCCTGCGTTTCGGTTTATATGATGGCAGAACCCGTACACTGGAGGAGGTTGGAAAGGAATTCAACGTTACCCGTGAACGAATCCGTCAGATTGAGGCAAAGGCACTGCGTAAGCTGAAGCATCCTACACGCTCCAAGCGTCTAAAGGATTTCGTCGATAAGCCATAATGAAGCTGAGTACACGATTACATACGATTTTTGATATGGTACAGCCCTGTGGCGTTGCTGCGGATATTGGCTGTGATCACGGCTTGCTGCCTATCGCCCTTATACAGTCGGGAAAATGTGAACACGTGTATGCGTGTGATGTACGAAAGGGTCCGCTGTCACGGGCACAGGAAGCCATCAGACAATACGGTCTGCAGAATTCCATCACCACAAAGCTGTGTGACGGTCTGCAGGGTCTGGAGGATGATGTGGAGGTTGTCGTTATTGCCGGTATGGGATATGACACCATTTGCAGGATTCTTATGAAAGGTGATAAGCAGCTGAAACATTATAAGCAGATAATTCTGCAATGCAATACACGTGTCGAGGATATGCGCCGCTGGCTGCATCAAAACGGTTTTACAATCGATGCGGAGCAGCTCGTAAGGATCATCACTATTATCAGATGCTCTCCGTACATAAGGAGCCATCTGATATGCGGGAAGATCAGTATCTATTCGGTGTGTATCTTGATCGGCATCCACTATTTAAAGAGTATTGGACGTATATTCTGGAAAAGCAGAAAATAATCATACAGCACACACAGCCGCATCATGACGGATATGCAGCTGCTGTTGAGAAAATCAAAACAATTGAAAAGAAGCTGAAGGAGCTGGACTAAATACCGGTTCCTTTTTTGGTACGGCTATAAGAGCTATAGGAATCGCAGGCTATACGCAGCAGGCATGAAAGCTGTTAGGAATAGGGATTGTTCGAATGCGGGAATTTCTGATATAATATTCACTGGAAAGAAGTGAGTACATGGAACTTTGGGATCTGTATGACGCACAGCGGCAGCCGATGAATAAGCTGCAGATGCGGGGCAAGCCAATACCAGAAGGCTGTTATCATATCGTTGTCTTCATTTGGACATTCACCTATGACGGCAGACTGCTGTTGACAAAGCGGGATGCCTGCAAGCCCGGCGGTTTGCTATGGGAGGTTACAGGCGGCTCTGTATTACATGGAGAAACCTCGCAGGAGGGGGCAAAACGGGAGCTGTATGAGGAGACCGGTATCTCCTGCAGAGTGGAGCAGCTGCAAAAATTGCATACCAAGGTAAAGGGGCAGGGGATTTACGATCATTATCTGCTGCAGTATCCGGTAGAGCTGGATAAGCTGCAGCTGCAGGAAAAGGAGACCATCGATGCCATGCTGGTTGATCAATCCACATTCGAGGACATGATGCGGGTTCATATTCTGACACACCCGCTGCAGCTTTGGTACCATGAGCTGAAGGATACGCTTGCTGTTTACTTCCAAAAAAGCAGATAGCGGCAAATCTGAAGGGGAAATCCTTACCTGTGTAATGTGAATGGTTAGGCTACTGCATATGCGTGCGACAATGGGAAGGCAGCTTTATAATCAAACAACAGGCACGGCTTTCCTTTATGTAAAACAAGAAGGAAAAAGGCAGACGTCCGCCATCGTCTACCTTTTTTCGTGCTATTTACTTTCCTATCCTGCTATGTTTTATGACAATATTTCAGACAGTCTTATCTGCGGCTTACATTTCCCCGGCGCATAATCCTCCAGATATGCGATAACCTGTGCTGTCAGATACGTTGGCGTACTAGCTCCCGAGGTTACCGCCACACGTCCTGCATTGCATATCTGCTCATCCTGAATATCATTGACATCATCAATCAGATATACCTGATGAATGCCCTGATCACGGGCAATCTGCGCAAGCCGGTTGGAGTTGTTGGAATACCTGTCACCAACCACATACAATACATCGATTTGCTTGTCTTTCAAATCGGCAACTGCCTGCTGGCGTATACGGGTTGCGTTGCAGATTTCCTCACAGAAGACAGCTTCGGATACCGTTCACGTATTGCCTCAAACAGTGCTTCAATATCAAAAATAGACATGGTTGTCTGGTTGGTGACAAACACCTGTGCCAAAGGAGGCAGGTATCCAGATCCTGTTGCGTACTGATCAGATGCACTTTCTCACTGAGCGATAAAACGGCCTCTGCTCCGGATGACGCGACTTTCCGATATACAGGACATCACAGCCGTTTTTCAGCTGCTCCATAACGATATCCTGTGTTTTGACCACATCCGGACAGCTTGCATCAACACATTGAAGTCCCTTCCGAAGTGCCTTTTCCTTTACTGCGGGGGAAATACCGTGTGCGGTAAATATGACGATTCCTTCTTCAATTTCATCTAGCAGCTCCAGTCGGGTTTTATTTTTATCATCAACGGGATAAATATGCAATTCCTTCAGTGCCTGCATAACATAGGAGTTATGCACCAGCATTCCCAGAACATAAATCGGGGTATCCGGATGCTCCTGTGCTGTTTTCTTTGCGATAAGAATGGCATTGATAACTCCCTTGCAATATCCACGCGGTACGACCTTTATAACTTCCATGTACTTCACCTCAGATATCATTATACAGGAAAAGCCCGGCACATGCATAGAATTTTGCCGCAGATTATGCCATAATAAACGTATACGATATGCAAGGTAATAGAAAAAGAGCGCACGTATTACAGAAAAAAGAAATTGTTTTACAACTTTCAGATTTCCTGTATAATAAAGAAGCTGCTTATTTGTATAAGGAGGTATTTATGAGCAAATATACGGATTACAACTTTCGTGAGACCACGAAAACATTTATAAACCTGGAAGGCTTCAAAGAGCCTACACCGATTCAGCAGGCGGTGATCCCGCTGGCATGCAAGGGAAGAAACATCATTGGTATTTCCGATACGGGTACCGGAAAAACACATTCCTTTCTGATTCCGATTATGGAGAGGGTGGACAGCATCTGTCTGTGATTCAGGCAGTTATAACGGCACCGACCAGAGAGCTTGCCTTACAGATTTATAATCGCTGTGAAAAAATGAGTGAAGCAGACCCGAAGCTTCGCATCCGTCTGATTACCGGCGGTATGGAAAAATCCAGAATGAACGAACAGCTGAAGGTACAGCCGCATATCGTCGTGGGAACACCGGGACGTATCAAGGACCTGTTTTTACAGGAACAGACCCTGCGTGTGGATACCGCTGATATCATGTTGTCGATGAAGCGGATATGACACTGGAGTTTGGCTTTCTGGAGGATGTGGATGCCATTGCCGGAAAAATGAAGAAGAATTTACAGATGATGAGCTTTTCAGCAACGATACCGGTTGCATTGCAGCAGTTTTTAAAGAAATATATGGATAATCCAAGTACGGTGCATATTCAGGAGCAGAGTGATTTTCATCCGAAAATCGAGCATGTGCTGATACCGTGTCAGGAAAAGAGCTATGAAGAAAAGCTGATGGAGCTGTTAGCGACCTTTACACCATATGTATGTCTGATTTTCGCTAACACGAGAACGCAGGCCGCAAGTGTTGCCGGGATGATGCGGGATGCCGGATACGGTATTATCGAGCTGCACGGGGATTTGACACCGCGAGAGCGAACAAAGGCGATGAAGGATTTGGTAAATATACAGAAATCCTATGTGGTAGCGACGGATATCGCTGCGCGCGGTATTGATATTGAAGGGATTTCTCATGTGATTTCATTGGGATTTCCAAAGGAGCTGGATTACTATATTCATCGAAGCGGACGTACCGGACGTGCCGGTCGGGACGGTATCTGCTATGCCCTGTATAAAAAGCAGGATGATGCATGATCCGCTCCCTGGAGGTTAAGGGAGTCGGCTTCAAGCATCGCAATCTGAAAACGGCACCTGGAGTGAGCTGGAGCCGCTGCATCGCAAAAAGGTCAAAAAGGATGATCCGCTGGAAAAGGAAATTTCCAAAATCGTTTCCAAAAAGAAGAAAAAAGGTGAAGCCGGGCTATAAGGTGAAACGGAAGCAGGAAGTGGAAAAGCTGAAGCGTAAGGCACGCCGCCAAATGATTCAGGAGGATATTCAGCGGCAGAAAAAGGAACGTGCAAAGCAAAGGGTCATGGAGAAACGGGGTGGACAGGAATGAAGCTGGGCTGTCATGTTTCCATGTCTGCGCCGGATTATGTGCTGGGATCGGTAAAAGAAGCAATCAGCTATGGCGCCAATGCGTTTATGCTGTATACCGGTGCACCGCAGAATACACGACGCAAAGCAATGCACGAACTGAAAATAGAGGAAGCACACAGCCTGATGAAGGAGCATGGGATTGACGAAGGCAGTATGATAGTGCATGCTCCCTATATCATCAACCTGGCAAATTGTATCCGTGAGGAAACCTTTGCGCTGGGCGTGGAGTTTTTACAAAAGGAAATAGCGCGCGTACAGGCGCTGCATGCAACGGTTCTGGTGCTGCATCCCGGAAGTCATGTAAAGGCCGGAGAAGAAGAAGGTCTCAAGAAGATCGTTGAGGGATTGGATCTGGCAATGCAGGATGTACAGGATGTTCAGATTTCCATTGAAACGATGGCTGGCAAGGGCAGTGAAATCGGTTATAGCTTTGCGCATATCCGTTATCTGATGGATCATGCAAAATACGGTGATCGTCTGCGCGTCTGTCTGGATACCTGTCATATTCATGATGCTGGCTATGATCTGTCCGACTTTGATAAAGTGCTGGATGAATTTGACGCTGTCATCGGTCTGGAACGTCTGGCCTGTATGCATATCAATGATTCCAAAAATGTACAGGGAGCTCGTAAGGATCGGCATGCGAATATCGGCTTTGGCGAAATCGGTTTTGAAAAGCTGAATGCCATTGTACATAATGAACGTGTAAAGGATGTTGTAAAGATTTTGGAAACACCATATGTCGAGGATCATCCGCCATATCGTCAAGAAATCGCCATGCTGAGAAGCGGTGTGTTTGATGAACAGATTATGGAGAAAATCAAGGGAGACATCTGATATGGAAATATGTGAACTGGATATTGCCGCATATCGTGGCAAAGCCATAAAGGTTCAATACACGACATCGTATGTTTATGAAGCAGTCGTCAGTCAGGACGCAGCTTGCTTTGGCGTAATGTTTCAGCGCACGGCTTTACCAAAACCGCTGTCCTGCGGCTTTGATGATGTTTGGGGCAGTGAATGGCTAAAGCAGCCGGAGCTGTATGGCGTATGTGTGGATGGACAGATTGCCGGTCTTTTAGAAATCTGCATGGAGGCTTGGACACAGAGATTGCGGATTACCAATCTGTTTATAGAGCCAGCCTATCGGGGAAGAGGCTGCGCTACCCGTTTGCTGGAGCATGCCAGACAGCTGGCAATGTAGCGTGATATCCGCTGCGTTCTGCTGGAAACGCAATCCTGTAATGATCCTGCCATACAATGCTACCTGCGCAGCGGCTTCGTGTTTCTGGGCTGTGATTTGAGTGTTGCAAGCAATCAGGATATACAAAGAAAAAATGTCCGCATTGAAATGGGCTGTTATCTGTAATTGATTGGCCGTTCAAGAATGCAAAGGAATAGGACAAACCCCAATAGCAAAGGTACATCTTTTCAATACACTTTCAGGCTACATTCCTTTCAAATACACTTTCAGGCTACATTCCTTTCAAATACACATATCATAAAAGGAATGTTCTCTTTGCGAAGGAAAATGAAAATGTTGTATTATATGTTTTAGGATGCATAAAAAAGAATTCAGTGTTACCGTTATGATTGGTAGCAGTGAATTCTTTTACTTTTCTAAGCAAGGGGTGTATAGACTGATATTGCCATGAACTTATGCCGTGGGTTTATATCAGCTGTGTTCTTTTTCAAATGCCAGAATCTCTTCCTTCAGCCGTGCCACCATCTGTTCCTGCGGCAGCTTTTCAATAATCTCTCCCTTTTTGATGAGCAAGCCCTCGTTGCGGCCGCCGGCAATCGCGATATCCGCATGCTTCGCCTCTCCTGGTCCATTTACTGCACAGCCCATAATCGCCACATTTACATCACAGTTTATGGTCTGCAGAAAGGCTTCCATTTCATTTACAACCGGCTGCATATCCCACGCTGTTCTGCCACAGGTCGCAGGCAATCAAATTCGGCGTGTTTTTCAATAAACCGCAGCATTTCAACAGCTGCTTGACGATTGTTATTTCATTCACCGGATCCCCGTTGACACTGATGCGAATCGTATCACCGATACCCTCATTTAATAATGTTCCCAGTGCCATGCTGCTTTTGATTGCACTGCCGATGAAGGTGCCCGCTTCCGTTACACCCAGATGCAACGGATAGGGGAAGGCTGTGGATGCCATGCGGTAGGCATCGATACAAAGCAGTGGATCACTGGATTTAAAAGACAGGCAGATGTCATGGAAGTCCAGCTCCTCCAGAATCTGCACATGGCGCTGTGCGCTTTCCATCATGCCCTCAGCGGTAGGTCTGCCATACTTTTCATGAATGTCCTTTTCCAGAGAACCGCTGTTAATGCCGATGCGAATCGGTATATGGTATTCCTTGCATACCGCCACAACCGCCTTCACATTTTCTTTGCTGCCGATATTTCCCGGATTCAGACGTATCTTATCAATGCCGGCCTTTACTGCAGCAATAGCCAGTCGATAGTCATAATGGATATCCGCAACGAGCGGGATATGTGTACGCTTCCTGATTTCAGTGATGGCAGCTGCATCCGCTTCATCTATAATCGCCATGCGCACCAGCTCACAGCCAACCTGCTCCAGCTGTAAAATCTGTGCCACGGTGGCTCTATGTCACTTGTTCGTGTATTGCACATGGACTGAATAACTACTTTATTCTGTCCGCCGATCGTTATATCTCGTACCTGAATACTTCTTGTTTCCGTTCTTTTCATGTCGTTTCACCTCATGTCTTCATTATAGCAGAAGTCGCTTGCGAAAAGCAATCCGCTGCCCCATTACGAAAATCTTACAAATTTTCAAATGTATGGAATCACTATTTTGTTTATGGTATACTAATGGGCAGGAGGTGTGCGCATGATACGAAATCCCTTTCGAGATCTTGATCAAAAAAATTAAGCAGAAGCTCTGATGTTCTGAAGACGCAGAACGATTATTTTAAAATCGTAAACAGGCGCATCTTTATTTTCGGTATTATCATTTGTCTGATTTTTGCCGTTGTTTCTGTACGGCTGGTTTTCCTGCAGATAAGAAATCAGGAGGACTATGCAGCGAAGCTGGAAAATTACTCATCGCAAAAGCAGACGGACAGTACGGCGCGCGGAGAATGGTGGATCGAAACGGAAAGGTTATTGCAAAGACCGTTTCCTCTCATAATATTGTCTACTTTCCTCCCAAGGATACAACAAGTGAGGAGCAGTGGAAGCTGGCACAGACCTTTGCCAAGGATTTCAAGGTGGATCACAAGGGTATGACAAATTCGGATTATCAGGATTTGTATATGTTTTACATAAGGATGAAAAAGGAAATAAGGACTCCGGGAAGAACCTGTTGTCTGAACAGGAGAAGGAAACACTGACAGCAGAGGAACAGGAAAAGAAAATCAGAAGCCGGATTACGATGAAAATGGTGAATGAGCTGGCGGATGATGATATAAAGGATGCTTTTTCTGTTTACCTGTCTATGCGCAAGCTGCCCAACAATCAGAATAAGGTGATTCTGGAGGATGTGGACAGTGATAGTGTCGCAAAGCTGATGGAAAATAAAGACAAATACCGGGGCTTTGATGTGAATCTAGGCTCCTGGAAGCGGGAATATCCATATAAAGATACGCTGCGTGATGTGCTGGGAAGTATTACGACCTCCAAGCAGGGTGTACCCTCCGAGCTGCGCTCCTATTACGAAGCGATGGGGTATTCGCTGACGGATCGTGTCGGGCAAAGCGGTCTGGAAAAGCAGTATGAGGATTTACTGAGCGGCACACCGAGAGTCAGTGAGATATCGTATGATTCCGATGGCACAGCTATTATGAATGAAACAAGCAGCGGCAAGAACGGTTATGATTTGCATCTGACCATCGATGTGGAGTTGCAGAAGAAGGTTGATGACATTCTGGAGGATACATTAAAGAAGTATGCAGGCACAGCAGGTCGTGAAAAATTCAAGAAAGCGATCGTTGTCCTCATGAATCCTCAGACCGGTGAAATTTATGCGATGAGCGGTAAATATTTGGATGAGGATGGGAAAATTCAGAACTATTCCAGTGGTGCGTATTTGGATGCCTTTGCGTCCGGTTCCGTTGTAAAGGGCGCTACGGTGTATATGATGCTGGATCAGGGAATTCAGACACGCTACAGTACCGAGCAGGATGAAGAAATGAAAATAGCGGGAACACCATTTAAGCGATCGTTCAACACATATGGTACGGTGAATTCGATTCGTGCATTAGCGGTATCCAGTAACGTTTATATGTTTAAGTCTGTTATAAAATTAGCTGGCGGTAATTATGTATATAATCAGCCACTGGGCATCACAAATGAAATGGCGCAGAAAACCTTCAAGCTGATGCGGAATTATTATTCCATGTTTGGTCTCGGTACAAAAACAGGATTGGATGTCCCAAATGAAGCACAAGGCTTTACAGGGAATACTATGAATCCTGGATTATTACTAGATTATTCCATCGGGCAGTATGATAACTATACGCCGATTCAGCTTGTGCAGTATGCGGCAACCATCGCCAATGGCGGTAAAAAGGTACAGCCGAAGCTGGTTAATACGGCAACAGAAGTAAATACAGATTATACAGTATATGAAAATAAAACACAGGTGTTGTCAGCTTTGCCGGGAAGCAAGGAGGATTTGGAAACGATCCAGATGGGCTTTCGCGAGGTGGTTGCAGGAGAGCATGCAATCGACCCTATCAAGTCATTGGATGTACAGGTAGCTGCAAAAACCGGTACTGCGAGGTAGAGGATTTTACCAATGCTTCTCTTGTCGGCTATGCGCCATATGATAAGGAAGCCAAGGTGGCATTTGCCTGCTCTGTACCGGAATCTGCAACAAATGATCAAAGCGTTGCCGGAAACCTGTGCGCCTACAATATCATGCCGGAAGTTTTAAAAGAGTTTTTCAAAAAGTATTAGCTTTTTTGTAAAGAGTATGATATAATTTTCAAGCAAGTACGAGGAGGGACAACATGAGAGATAGAATCACGTTCAAATGTTCAGAATGTGGCGAAGAAAACTACATCGGGACACGTAATAAACGTAAAAATCCAGAACGTATGCAAATTCAGAAATATTGCCCACGTTGTAACAAGAAAACTTTACATAAGGAGAAAAAATAAGAAGGGCCGACTACGGTCTTTTTTATTCGGTGACTGACATGAAAAAGATGGATACTTTTGTTTTGGGTATGGTGCAGGTAAATACCTACCTGTTGTGGGAAGAGAATCATGTACTGATTGTTGATCCCGGAAGCAAATCTCACAAGCTGCAGGAAACGATTGATTCACAAAATGGTGTTGTGGATGCGATTGTGCTGACACATGGACACTTTGATCATATTGCCGGTGTGGATGCGCTTGTTAAGAAATATCACTGTCCTGTTTATATCAATGAGCTGGATATGGCGATGCTGCAGGACCCGATGCTGAACTTCTCCTATCAGGCTCCTGTTGTTGTGAACAGTCCGGGTAACAAAGCTGAAGCGGGTAAAAACAGCATCGGTGCCTTTACGCTTCAGGCAATCGACGCCCCCGGACACAGTGAGGGAAGTACCATGCTGCTGTGGATGATAATCTGATCTGTGGAGATGTCATCTTTCAGGGGAGCATCGGACGTACGGACTTACCGACTGGCAGCAATACCAAAATGATGCAGACGCTTCGGATGATACGGGAAACACTGCCTTCAAAGCTGAAGGTGTACCCGGGGCACGGACCGGATACGACGCTGGATATGGAATTCGCTATAACCCATATCTGCAGTTCTGATTATGACAATCATTACGGCGACGCAGTCTCATATACGGGAAATTCTGAGGCTGTATGAGGTTCTATATGCAGACATGGCAAGACTGCAGCCCTTCAGCTATTGTCGGGGCATGCAGGATGAGGAGTTTTAAAAACGATGATCCGGCTGGAGGATTGCGACATCCTGCTGGCTGTGGAAAATTCCTGTATTTCGGTTTGGCAC
>ENA-OQCK01001064-OQCK01001064.1-human-gut-metagenome-genome-assembly--contig:-NODE-1064-length-11317-cov-2.961573_pt1 | contig 11317 bp, 16 predicted proteins | sample MGYA00242498_ERZ504578 | MGnify/ENA primary metagenome ERZ504578 (study PRJEB26092, sample SAMD00036229) | human gut metagenome | host: Homo sapiens | study: EMG produced TPA metagenomics assembly of... | reverse complement strand
ATATACTGAAATTACAGAAACACCTAAAAACAATGTAGGGCTATTGCTTGGTACTTCTCCCAAACTAAAAAACGGGAATAACAATTTATATTTTGACTATCGCATTGATGCGGTGGTTGAACTGTACAAGGGCAGGCAAAATTAATTATATTCTTATCAGTGGAGATAATCGCAAAGAAGATTACAACGAACCGGAAGAAATGAAGAAAGCACTCATACAAAAAGGTATTCCTGAAAAATTCATTTATTTAGATTATGCCGGATTCCGGACTCTCGACTCTGTTGTACGTGCCAAAGAAGTGTTTGGACAGAATCGTCTGACCATCATCTCACAACGTTCCATAATGAACGAGCGATCTATCTTGCAGAGAAAAATGGAATAGACGCCATCGGGTACAACGCACAAAATGTAAATGCTTATGCCGGACTGAAAACTAACATCCGGGAATTACTCGCAAGAGTCAAAATGTTTATAGATTTAGGTATGGATAAACAACCTCATTTCTTGGGGGAGAAAATCATTATTGGAAACAATAAATGACTAAATACAAAATGCCATGAATAAACACAAAAGATAAAACCTATGAGACATCAACAAAATAAGAAAAAAAACAGCCTGGAAGAAAAGTCGCACCTTTGGTGACATTAAAGGAGGAAGAATGCGAATCAAATTAAAGGATAATATAGTGAAAAGAGAACACTCTTTATTAAAACCAACTGAATTTGATAAATGCCCCATTTATATAATGGAAAATCCGTCCAGGGATTTCTATTTTCCAATAACAATAGACCATATTGAAAGTGTATTGAATCAATTACCCGAAAAAGATGTATCATGTATAACACACATATGGCTACGCAAGCCTAATTCTAAAGTAAATTGCCAAAGTTATTTTACTACGGGTAGTGGAGTATATGCCATCATACTGTATCCATTTTCCAAAAACAACAAAATATCCATAGGAAAGAGCAAACCCAGTCACAAACTACTAACATGGTATAAAGGCTATGCATCTGAACCTGTAAAAGAACGAGATAACTGGTATATTGAATTCACAGAAGAAAATGCAAGAAGATATTATCTTGAACGTTTATTAATGCATGAAATCGGACATTGTGTCAATGTATGGTTAGTTTATAATAAAGCAGCAAACTACAAATCAGAAATAGTGCAGATAATTATGCTTTGAATAATAAACTTGAAATAACTTATTAAATTATGGAACAACAAATTCAACTCAACGACCACAACAAACAGGAGTATCCTCCTATGCACACTGCGGAGCATTTATTGAATGCCACTATGGTGAAGACATTCGGTTGTCCACGCTCACGTAATGCCCATATAGAAAGGAAAAAAAGTAAATGTGACTATATTCTTTCCTCTTCTCCGACAGCGGAACAAATTCAAGCGATCGAAAATAAGGTGAACGAAGTAATCAACCAGAACTTGCCCGTAACAATTGAATTCATGACACACGAACAGGCAAAAAATATTGTAGATCTTAGCAAGTTGCCGGAAGATGCCAGCGAAACACTTCGCATCATACGTATAGGAGATTATGACGCTTGCGCTTGTATCGGGGCACACGTCTCCCATACCTCCGAAGTGGGCACTTTCAAAATCATTAGCTATGATTATGACGAAGCAAGACAAACTCTACGATTAAGATTCAAACTGGTTTAAAAGGGAAGCACAGTTTATGCAAAGAGTTTCAAACGGATTTGGAACACATTGTTTCAACCCTACTTGAAACAATGTGTTTCCTTACGGGAAACAAAATGTTTCTCACCGAGAAACGAAGTGTTTCCCATAGTGAAACAAAGTGTTTCATGCTTTGAAACAAATTCAACCTACCGTTTACCGGCTTTTCCTATAGCTAATCACCGCCCAACTATTGAAGAATACAGCAAAAAGAGACAGAATACCTATCTCCGGCAATAAATCGACCAAGCCGCTTCCTTTCAGATATACCATACGCATCGCCTCTATAAAATATTTTAAAGGATTGAATACAGTGATAGCCTGCGCCCATTCCGGCATACTGCTAACCGGTGTAAACAGTCCGCTCATCAACATCAGAATCAACATGAAAAAGAACATCACAAACATAGATTGCTGCATCGTCGCTGAATAGTTGGATATAACCAACCCAAACCGGACATCACCAGTACAAAAAAAATCACCAAGAGATAGATCATACTAAAATGCCCCACAGGTACTATCCCATAAAGCAGCCAAGCCAACACAAAACATAATGTCAACACAATAAAACCTACAATCCAGTAAGGCAAAAGTTTAGCAAGAATAAAAGTAAATTTAGGTACAGGAGTAACATTTATCTGTTCAATGGTCCCGACTTCTTTCTCACTGACCACATTCAAAGCCGGCAGAAAACCACAAATCAATGTCAACAGCATTGCCATTAATGCCGGAATCATATAGAGCTTATAATTCAGATTCGGGTTAAACAGCCCTTGCGTATCAATACGGATAGAAGGAATGATTCCGGATACAGAAACAGCCTCCGGACGTTCCGAGCGTAATTCGGACGCATAACCATTAATAATAGCGGTCAGATAAGAACTGCCTAATCCGCCTTTTGTTCCATTCACCGAGTTGGCGGCTACTAATATGTGCGCATCTCTCCCATTCATCCAGTCACGCTCCAAATGCCTAGGAATCTCCATGACAATATCCGCCGTACCCAGTTCAATATTCCGTAATCCTTCTTCATACGAAGCCGGGACCTCCGTTAAATGGAAATAAGTAGAAGCGGCAATCTTATTCACCAATCGTTGCGAAACTGCAGAATGGTCATTGTCAACTATATTCAACCGAATATTCTTTATCTCCATATTCACCGCCCAAGGCATCAACAGCATAATCATACAAGGAAAAATAAGAATCAACTTCGGTAGAAACGAGTTGCGAAGCAACTGTTTAAACTCTTTTTCTATCAGAAACTTTATCATAACCGTTACTCCAATCGATATTTAAACTTCTTAATGCTGACAGTGATAAGCACGGTTGCCATTAACAACAAAATGCCAATCTCCTTAAATACCAGTACAACCGATACTCCTTCAATCATCAGTTACGTACAGCCTGGATATACCAGCGGGCCGGAATAATATCCGATATCAACTGAAGAATCAACGGCATACTCTCCACAGGGAAAATCATACTGGACAACACCATGGTAGGCATCATCAGAATCATGCCGGAAGCCAGCATAGCCGCCACTTGTGTACGTGTTACCGATGAAATCAGCAATCCCAACGACAACGAGACAAAAATAAACAGCAAAGACACCACCACCAACCAAAACAGGCTGCCCACTACCGGTACATCCAGTACAAATACAGAAAGCAACAGAATCGTCACCAAATTGACAAACGACAATACAAAATAAGGAACTGCCTTCGCCAGAATGATAAACAGCGGTTTGACAGGCGATACCAACAAGACTTCCATTGTGCCTGTTTCCTTCTCACGGACAATAGAGATAGAAGTCATCATTGCGCAAATCAACATCAAAATCAATCCCATTACTCCCGGAACAAAGTTATAGGCGCTCTTCATTTGCGGGTTATACAGTAACTTTATGTCCGGAGTCAGACGAGCCGACGACGATATGCCCGGAGATATCATCTCCTGTCCTACCGCAGACACAATGCCCGTAGCATAGTTGATTTGCGAGGTCGACATATTAGGGTCTGTTGCATCCACAATCAACTGGACACGTGCGTCACCGCAATAAAGTCCGTCGGCAAAATGTTCGTTAAAGACAACCACCATATCTATTTTATTTTTCAAGAAGGCAGCCTCCATTTCCCGCGGAGAATGAAAACGCCTGGTGACAGTGAAATACTCACTAGCATCCAGCCGATCAATGATTTTCCGTGTCACCACATCATTAGAGGGATCGAGAACAGCAAGCCGGACATTTTTTACCTCCGTACTGATAGCGAAGCCGAATAGGATAATCTGCACGACAGGCATTCCCAACAGAATCAGCATCGTACGCCGATCCCGGAAAATATGGTAAAACTCCTTCTTTACGAAAGCTATAAACTGTTTCATAATCAATCTGCTTTACGTACCGCATGGCGGGCCAATTGTTGGAAAACATCATCCATTGTATCTGCTCCGAACTGCTGCTTCAGACGGGCCGGTGTGTCAAGAGCCTTGATCTGCCCGTCCACCATAATGGAAATCCGGTTACAATATTCAGCCTCATCCATATAATGCGTAGTTACAAATACAGTAATTCCCCGGTCGGCTGCCTGATAGATCAGTTCCCAGAACTGCCGGCGCGTAGCAGGGTCAACCCCGCCCGTAGGTTCATCCAGAAAGACAATTCTCGGCTCATGGAAAATAGAGACCGAAAAAGCCAGCTTCTGTTTCCAGCCCAAAGGAAGGCTTTTAACCAACGTGTTCCGCTCGGCAGAAAATCCCAAGCGTTCCAGCAATTCATCAGTCTTCTGTTCTATATCTTTTTCCTTCATCCCATAAATCCCCGCAAACAGGCGAATGTTCTCCCAAACCTTCAAATCCTCATATAGAGAGAATTTTTGGCTCATATAGCAATATGCTTTTTCACTTGTTCCGCTTCCCGGGATATATCAAATCCGGCGACTTTCCCTACCCCGGACGTTGGCTTGCTTAGTCGCATAACATACGCATTGCAGTCGTCTTTCCTGCTCCGTTCGCTCCCAGAAAACCGAAAATTTCTCCACGGTTCACTTGAAAAGAAATATGGTCGACCGCAGTGAAATTGCCGAAACATTTTTGTCAGCTGTTCTACTTCAATAACAGGAGCCATTGTATGTTGTACTTCTTCCCGTTCCAACGAAGGCGGACAAAGAATGGAAGCAAATTCCTGTAAAATCCGTTCGGGAGTATCAATTCCATGAATCTCTCCATGATTGATAAAAGCTATCCGGTCGCACTGGCGGGCTTCATCCATAATAGGAGTCGAAACAATAATCGTAATGCCCTGTTCCCGTAAGTTTCGCAACATCTGCCAGAACTCTTTACGAGACACCGGATCAACTCCTGTGGTAGGTTCATCCAAGAACAAAATATCGGGTTTGTGAATCAGCGCACAACTTAATGCAAGTTTCTGCTTCATACCTCCCGACAAAGCTCCCGCTCTCCGCTTCTTAAAAGGCTCTATCTGTTGATAAATATCTTTAATCAAAGCATAATTCTCTTGAATCGTCGTATGGAATACGGTAGCAAAAAACTCCAGATTCTCTCTACCGAAAGATCCTGGTACAAAGAAAAACGACCGGGCATATACCCACTTTGGTACGAATCAGTCATAGTCTTCCACCACATTCAGCCCTCCGACAGTTGCCGAGCCTTTATCTGCAAGCAACAGGGTCGTCAAGATGCGGAACAACGTACTCTTGCCCGCACCATCGGGACCAATAAGCCCGAAGATTTCCCCCTGCTCTACAACAAGAGAAACCTCTTTCAGAGCTTCCACTTTTCCGTAGCTCTTACTTACATACTTTACAACGACTATAGGTTCTCCTTTTCTCATCTTTCCGGTTCTTCGTCATCAAAACTTGACTCCGCCATACATACCAATTTTCAACGCTCCGTCATTTTCCACGGCAATCTTTACCGCATACACCAGATTGGCACGTTCGTTCTTCGTCAGAATGGTTTTGGGTGTAAATTCCGACCGTTCGGAAATCCACGTAATTACACCCGTATAAGCCTTCTGCTCCGAATTTCCATAATCGGAATATACCGTCACCTTATCACCCAGTTTCACTTGTGATAGCTGCTCCGAAGTGATGTAAGCCCGCAGATACATACGACCTATTTCGGCCACCTTAAACAGAGGTTTGCCAACAGCCGCCAGTTCACCGGCTTCTGCATATTTCGCTAATACCGTGCCTTCAATCGGCGACTGAATATGACACTTATTCAATTGGTCTTTCACTTGTGCCACTTGTATGGCAACGGAGTTTCCCTGCTCCGTCAAACTATTCGTGCTATTCAGCAACGATGATTCTTGAGCTGCAAGCTGTCGTTCAAGCAGTTTAACCTGCGCATCCCAGTCATCCAATTGTTTCTGGTTTGCCGCTCCTGCCGTAAGCAAATTCTCCACTCTCTTTTTCTCCCGCTCAGCCGTAGCAATCTGCTGTTTGGTAGCAGCAATTTGTTTGGCTAAATCCGGACGCTGGCTTTCCACCGATTTCATGTTAGCCTCCAGTTGTAGTTTTTTCAAGTACAACTGAAGCGTATCCACCAGGCCGATTTCCTCTCCAGTCTGCAACCGCTTCCCTTCCTCAATATCCAAATTCAACAATTTGCCGGCAACTTCAGCGGAAACTATAACTTCCGTTGCTTCAAACGTGCCTGTCGCATCATAGTCAGGCGTTCCATTTCCGCAGGCAGATAGCATTGTCAATGCTATCCCTCCTATTCCTATTTTTATCATTCGTTTCATATCCGAAGAAAATCTAATTAATGGTTTGTAGTATATTTCAATTGATAGATACCTTTCAACCGCTGGATTTCGTGCATCGCTTTCGTCTGGCGTGCCAAACTTTCATTCGTCAGTTCCCGAAGCATCTCAGTCACCGTCAAAGTACCGTTCGCCACTTTGGCTTCCGCCGATTTCCGAATGTTGGTACGCAAGCGGATAATCTCGTCATCATCCTTCATCTGTTTCTCCAATGAACGAATTGCCTGATCCTGCTGCGTCATTTCCAGACGCGTATTAAAAAGAAACACATCACGGTTATTATTCAGTTGCCGACGTTTGTTCTCAATCACCTGCCGGTCATTCTTCAGTGTATACAGACTCCCGAAATTCCACGAGAGTCGGACACCGGCTATATAATAAGGAGAGAACTCATTCTTCAGCATATTCAATCCCGGATTCCCATAAGCACCTTGCACATATAATCCAAACTGTGGCAAGTGGCGTACATTCAATGCTTTCTCCTGTATCTGCAACCCTGCACCCTGCGCATCAAACAACGACAGTTCCGGCCGGCGGATGTCGCTGACTGCCGAAACATCATTTTGCGGAACCGGTTTCTCCAGTTGTGTTTCCTGAGATAATTCCTCGCCTATCAATATGGAAAGCATCTCCAGATACGCAACGCGCAAGGAAGCAAGTTCCACTCTTTTCTGCTGCGTGTTCAACTGCTCCACCTTCACAGCGTCCAGATCAGCCTGATTAGCAATTCCATTTTCCACATAGGCGGTGATCTGACGATAATTCCGTCCCAACTCATCCTGCAACAAAGCATTCTGCCGCAACTGCTCATCCAGTAAAAGTATCCCGAAATAAAGATCATTTACCCGGCTATTCAACGAATACATATCCACATTCAGCTTCTCTTTCTCCACGTCAGCCTCCGCTATCGTCTGTTTCTTCTGCATCCGGATTCCTCCACCGTCCCAGATTTTCTGTTGCAGTTCCAGCATTACCTGATATTGGTCTTTAGGCAATCTCTTTAGTTCCACACCGGGAATCTTCACCGGCAATTCCGTCACATCACTTTGATAAGAAGCCTTGGCCGAAAGAGCAAACTGAGGCAGATAACCTTTGACCGCATTCTCCAGATTATATTCCTTTGTCTTCTCCACCAATCCATATTGATGTACCAACGGATAATTTTCCTGCGTCTTTCGTTGACATTCCTCCAACGTGATTTGCGCATACATCCCCGATACAAACAATAAAAAGGAGAGACTGAAAACCATTCTTTTCATACGCATCTTTTTCTATTAGTTTTTCGAAAGACAAAGATAAGAGGTTTCAAATATACAGTCACTCTCTATGAGTTGGTAAATATGTTCCAATAGTTCGATAAATCAGAAAAAAAGAATTAAGAAATATCTTTTTATTACCTTTGCAGGAAAAGAAAAAATAGAATGGAACAGAAGAAAGCACCGTTAGACTTGGGACTTAAAATGTTGGAGAACTACAAAATTGTTCGTCATAACGAATTTCGTTTTATTTCCTCTGAGTTCGGATTCGTCAACAGCTTCATTAAAATGGAACCGAGTCTTTTCGCGTTCGGACAGCCGTATCGTATAAAAGAAGGTCGTATCGCACTGGTCAAACAAGGCGTTGCACGTGTTTCTATTAATCTGATAGAACATAATCTGCAAGCAGGAAACCTATCATTAATGACTCCCACCTCTATTATTCAGGTCATAGAAGTCTCTCCTGATTTCGATATGCAAATGATAGCCATAGATAACAACTTCCTCCCTATCTCCGAGAAAGAAGATTTTTTCACCTATCTCTTACATCATCAAAGAAATATTCTGTTATCATTAACTCCGCAGGAACATATACAACTAGAGAAGTATTTCAGTTTAATCTGGAGCATTCTGCAAGACCTCCTTTCCGCCGGGAAGCTATACGACATCTTATCGCCAGCCTTTTATACAATATAGATATATAGCTAAACACTATAATCAAATGAAAGGAGAGCGTTTGACACATCAAGAGAGTATTTTCCAGCAATTTATTTCTCTAGTCAACTCTTATAGCAAGACAGAACGCAATGTCGGCTTTTACGCAGACAAGTTATGCCTCACCCCCCGTTACCTGAACACCCTCATCCGGCAGACCAGCCAACAAACAGTAATGGACTGGATAAACCAGTCCATTATACTAGAAGCTAAAGTATTGCTAAAACATAGCAACCTGCTTGTCTATCAAATTTCTGATGAATTGAACTTCCCTAATCCTTCTTTTTTCTGTAAGTTTTTCAAGCGAATGACAGGAATGACGCCACAAGAATATCAGAAATCGGAATGAGTTCTTATTTTGAAAACTCTTTGATTCTCTGTTCTTCTTCCAATTTACAAATCAGCAGCGTATCATCTTTTTCGGCAATAATATATCCGTCCAATCCTTGTATTACCACGCGCTTTTCTTCACTGGTATGAACAATACAATTCTTGCTTTCATACAAACGAATATCAGTTCCCACCATAGCATTGCCCGATTTATCCTGTGGCAATAGTCCACGGAGGGCTCCCCATGTCCCTAAATCCGACCAGCCGAAAGAAGCAGGAAGCACATAGATCTCCTGTGCCTTCTCCATTACTGCATAGTCAATAGAAATACTTTCACAGGTCGGAAACAGCTTCTTGATTGATTCATTTTCTTTTTCAGTATAGAAATCCGGGAAAATACGATCAAAAATCTGTGCTATCCCCGGAGCATATACACGCATCACGGAAGTAATAGTACGCACATTCCATACAAAGATTCCTGCATTCCAAAAGTAATTGCCTTCCAACAGATATTTCTCGGCCGTTTCTTTGTCCGGTTTTTCCTTAAATGCATCTACTGTAAATATCTCCTTATCAGTTTGAAGCTGGTCGGCGGCGGCAATATAACCGTATCCCGTTTCCGCACGGGTCGGCCGGATACCGATTGTCACAATGGCACTGCTATCATCAGTGAAACGAAGAGCCTTCTCCACCACCCGACGGAATTCTCCCGTATCAATAACCAATGCGTCCGAAGGAGTCACCACCACATTAGCATTCGGATGTTTTTTCTTTATCTTCCAACAGGCAAAAGCAATACAAGGGGCCGTATTCCGCGCACAAGGTTCCGCCAGAATATTACTTTCCGGAATTTCCGGCAACTGCTCCCGAACAATATCTATATATTTTTCTGAAGTTACCACCCACATATTTTCTCTGGGACAGACACCGTCAAACCGATCTGCCGTCAACTGAATCAATGAGCGTCCACATCCCATTACGTCTATAAATTGTTTGGGACATTCCGGCGTGCTCATCGGCCAAAAGCGGCTACCGATGCCACCAGCCATTATTACCACATGATTATCCATACCTGTTATTCTCCTATAAAAAACACATTTGAAATAATTGCGCAATTTACTCCAAAATGTCCAACTTTACAAGAAAAACAAAACACTTTTATCATAAATCCATAGTAATAACAGGAGTACTATTTCGTTGATTGGCAAAATATGTCCCTTCTAAGTAACAAGAGACACACCTCCTCCTTTTCGCTAAAATTAGGTCAAATATTCCTTTTTATTGATTAAAAAGGTAAGTGTTTTCCAGACGATAATTGCATTTCATTCTCTTTTATCTATATTTGTGCCCGCATTTTTATCACATTTTATTAGCCACCCTATTCAAAATTTACAAAACCAAGATAAGCCGGATGGAAAAAATTAACGCAATAATTACAGGAGTCGGAGGATATGTTCCCGATTATGTTTTGACCAATGATGAGATTTCTAAAATGGTAGATACCACCGACGAATGGATTATGGGGCGTATTGGCATAAAAGAAAGACGTATCCTGAAGGATGAAGGACTAGGGACCTCCTATATAGCCCGTAAAGCAGCGAAGCAGTTGATACAACGTACCAGACGAATCCGGACGATATTGATCTGGTTATTGTTGCTACCACCACTCCTGATTATCGTTTTCCTTCCACTGCATCCCTTTTATGCGAAAAGCTGGGATTGAAAAGAGCTTTTGCGTTCGATATGCAAGCCGTATGCAGCGGTTTTTTGTATGCACTGGAAACAGGAGCTAATTTCATCCGTTCGGGAAACTATAAGAAAATTATAGTTGTAGGAGCCGAAAAGATGTCATCAATCATCAATTATACAGATCGCGCCACTTGTCCTATTTTTGGTGATGGAGGGCAGCCGTCATGCTGGAAGCCACAACCGAAGATTTAGGTATTATGGATGCCGTATTGAGAACAGACGGCAAAGGATTACCTTTCCTGCATATAAAAGCCGGTGGTTCTGTATGTACCCCCTCCTATTATACATTGGATAATCAAATGCATTATATCTATCAGGAAGGACGTACTGTATTCAAGTATGCCGTAGCCAATATGTCCGATGCCTGTGAAGCTGTAATTGAAAGAAATCATCTTAACAAAAATGATATTGACTGGGTGATTCCTCATCAGGCCAATCAACGCATAATCAGCGCTGTAACGCAACGCTTAGGAGTACCTTCCGAAAAGGTCATTGTCAATATTGAACGATACGGAAACACCAGTGCCGGTACTCTCCCACTCTGCCTTTGGGATTTCGAGAATAAATTCAAAAAAAGGAGATAATATAATTCTTACAGCATTCGGAGCAGGATTTGCCTGGGGAGCTATTTATGTAAAATGGGGATATGACGGCAGGAAGAAGTAATAAGCTGTTGTTATCAAAAGATACATACGATGATAACAACAAATAATGAATCAGTAATCTTTTTCATTTTATACAACTTTAGTGATTAGCTTCAAGCATCTGTTATTGACA
>ENA-OQCK01001063-OQCK01001063.1-human-gut-metagenome-genome-assembly--contig:-NODE-1063-length-11326-cov-13.167872_pt1 | contig 11326 bp, 12 predicted proteins | sample MGYA00242498_ERZ504578 | MGnify/ENA primary metagenome ERZ504578 (study PRJEB26092, sample SAMD00036229) | human gut metagenome | host: Homo sapiens | study: EMG produced TPA metagenomics assembly of... | reverse complement strand
TTAAATATTTTCCAAGTACAGAGCGTAATTCGGAATATCGGGAGAGTCTGTTTGTTGGATATCGTTACTATGATACAAGTAAAGTGAGAGTGCAGTATCCGTTTGGATATGGTCTGTCGTATACATCGTTTGAATACTCAGACTTGAGAGTAACGGCGGATGGAGTTGAATTTGTACTGACCAATACCGGAAAGATGGATGGTGCGGAAGTAGCTCAGATGTACGTATGTGCACCGAAAGGAAAGATCTTCCGTCCGGATAAAGAATTAAAAGGATTCGCAAAAGTATTCCTGAAAGCAGGAGAAAGCAGAAAAGTACAGATTTTGTTTGATGATAAGACATTCCGTTACTGGAATGTAGAGACAGACAGCTGGGAAAAGGAAGCAGGAAGATATGAAATCTGTATTGGCGCATGTGCATTGGATATCCGATTGAGAGAGACACTGGAAATAGAAGGAACAACTGACACAATGCCATATGACGCTGAAAAGATGCCGTCATATTTTTCGGGAATTATCAGAGATGTACCGGATGCAGAATTTGAAGCACTTCTGAAGCAACCGATCCCGGATGGAAAGTGGAGCGGTGAACTGGGAATGAATGACGCGATCTGCCAGATGTATTATGCAAAGAGCAGACTGGCAAGAATGATCTACAAGATTCTCACAAACCTGAAAAAGAAAAGTGAGGATAAGGGAAAACCGGATCTGAATATCCTGTTTATTTATAATATGCCGTTCCGAGGGATTGCAAAGATGACGCATGGGGCGGTCAGCATGAAAATGGCAGAGGGTATGGCGGAAGTGGTCAACGGACATTTCATGAAAGGTATGAAAAAAGTACTCGGCGGTTTCTTTGAGAACCGAAAAGCAAATAAAGAATATGAGAAAAAGCTGGGAACCGGAAAATAAGGAACTTGCGAATAAGCAAAAGGAGAAAGCCAAATCAGGACTTTCTCCTTTTGTGTTTAAGATTCTACAGGAATCAGCACCTGCAGGGTAAACCAGTTGTCTTCTGCGTGAAGTGTCATAGAGCCGCCATATTTGCGGGCTGCCTGCTGAATGCTTTTCAGTCCGTATCCGTGATAACCTGCGTTTTGCTTTGTTGTAGTCGGAAGTTGATCCGGTTTTAAAGAAAGCGAAGTTTCCGTATAGTTTTCACATTGAATCATCAATAATTGATTTTTCTGATACATAGACAGTGTGATCAGACGCTTTTCAGGGTCATCAAACTGGGAAACACATTCAATTGCATTGTCCAGTGCATTTCCAAAGATAGAGCAAATATCTTTGACATGCATAAAAGAAATCAGTTTTCCGTCAGCCATGCAGGTGAATGTAATATGCTTCTGCATACAGTAAGTGCTTTTGGTAGTCAGAACGACGTCCAGTACGCTGTTTCCTGTATTTGTGAGCGCTTCCTGTGTGTGGATCGCCTCCTCCATTTCCAGAAGATACTGTTCTTTTTTCTTGGGATCCTGTTCAGAACGGATCGCGATCATATAATGTTTCAGATCATGAAATTCTCTTCGTAAAAGTTCAATATTATCGATGGAAAGCCGATACTGGTCATACTGGCGCTGGAGAACAATATTCATGGCCTGATTTTCACTTCTCATACGAAGTTCTTCCCGTTTTTCCTGCATGGAAAAAAGCATGACAAGTCCCCCGAAATCTACCAGTGTCCGCACATACAGGATGGAACTTGTGGCACTGGAAAACGGCGTATTTGGCATGACGAAGCTGATGTTGCTGATGGAAAATGCTCCAAGTGCAATGAGAATTGCGCTTAGGAGTTCTTTTCCATTGACCAGCAGGCGCTCGTCAGTCGGAAAATGTCCTCTTTCCAGAAAGTAATATCCGATATAAATGCCTGTGTATAAGAGCAGCATGGTCAAAGTCGAGAATAACCGACTGTTTTTGGCGTAATTCAACGCCCACCAGACATAAAGCTGCCAGTGAAAGGACGCGGTAAATTCTGCCAGAACCAGTGCCTGTGCGCAGCAGAATCCGGCATCCAGCCAGGTAGTATCGCAGAGCAGATGCAGAAGGAGGCACATCAGAAATGCGGCTCCGATCATGCAGGGAATCCAAAAATAAATAGGAAGAGTTCCTGCAAATTCCTGATAAGCGATAAATACGAGCAAGCTTCCGGCAAGGGAAACCGGCAGTTTCCCCCCGGTTACCTTTCGCCGTAAGAGAAGGACGTACAGGATGCAGGCACCCCATTCAGCAAGGGCGGTATAAATCCGGGGAGTGTCCATCAGTGCGTCTAAATTCATCGGTGTACACCTCCTATATAATCAGTCAAAGCTTCCAGAAACACTTTCTTTTTTGCACGGCTGACAGGAAGTGTCGTGGAATCAGATAACAGGACATTGTTTTGTACAATACCGGTCACATGCATCAGGTGGATAAGATATGCGTTATGGCATTTGGAAAATCCTTTGTCTTTTAGAAGCGCTTCCACCTTTTTCATTGGACCGGCAGTGAGAAAATCCCCTTTTTCGGTATGGAACAGAATGTTGTGGCGCTGGCTTTCGATGTAATAAATCTGACTGATATCCAGGCGCATCTGTCCGCCTTCCACTTCGATCGTCATATAATCTTTTTGCTGTTTTTGCTTCACCTTTTTGACAGCTTTTCCGAGAATCTGAGAAAATGCAAGATAGGCGACCGGTTTTACAACATATCCCAGGGCGTCTACCAGATATCCCTGAACTGCGAACTGGATCGTAGAGGTAATAAAGATAAAAGATACATCTTCATCCAGTTCCCGGATTTTTTCAGCAGTCTTCATGCCGTCCAGATGTTTCATCTGGATATCGAGAAGAATGATATCGTAGTCTGCTTTATATTCACTTACAATGTCCAGACCATCGTGAAAGACGGAAATCTGGAAGGAAAGGGAATGTTCGGTTTCATATTGTTTCAGATACCCGGTGAGTACCTGTACATAAGAATCTTCATCTTCAACAATTGCAATTCGGATCATAGTCTCTCCTTTTTGTTTTTTATCATTTATTGGAATCAGTACTATTTTATCGGAATCCGGCAAAAAAAGCAATTCTTGTTACGATTGCGTATGGATAGGCGGGGGATTGGTGTGAACAGGAAAGAAAGCAGGTTGAAATTCCTAAAAAAGCCAAGTATAATAAAAATGCTGAAAAACAAAGAAGAGAGGTTTTTGAGTGAAGGAGGTAAGTATGGCCGAACAATATCATGGTATGGCAATTGGAATATTTGAACTGGACAGTGAGTGCGCATGTTTTGTGGCACTGGATGCGGCGGCAAAGGCAGCAGCAGTACAGATTCAGGGAGTGGAGAGAAACCGTCTGGGAGCAGGTGCCTGTGTAAAGATGCGGGGAAGTATTTCGGATGTGAAAGCTGCGATGGAAGTGGCGATCCGGACGGCAGAGCCAATCGCAAAGGTTGTTTTACACACGGTGATTGCATCCCCGTCAGAGGAGACAGAAACGGCGATTGCAATGACGATTACAAAATAAGGAGAGATTAATATGACATACGGAGCATTTGGACTGGTAGAAGTCCTTGGGGAGGCAAATGCGGTTCTGGTACTGGATCGGATGTTAAAGACTGCAGAAGTTTTTTATGAAACACAGGATACAAAGTGCGGCGGACATGCCCTGATTTTTGTAAGCGGAAGCGTATCAGCTGTTACAGCGGCAGTGGAGAGTGTAAAGTTGGCACCACCGTGTAAAGTATTTCAGACGGCGGTGATCTCCAATCCATCCCAGGAGATGGTTCAGATTGTAGAAGGTTTCAAAGCCAGAAATAAAAAGTAAAAGAGCGTATGAAAAAGGACAGCAGCCGTATGGGAAGCTGTCCTTTTTCGATTTTATGCTGCTTTGGTAAGGTCGGACAACGGACGGAAGGTATATCCCATTTCCTCCCATTTTGAGAGGAGCTCCTCCATAATTTCTCCGTTGGTCTTTGATGTATTGTGAAGCAGTACAACCGCTCCGGGATGAACGCGGGAAAGCAGTTTGTCAAAGGCTTCTTCATGAGTAGGCTGATCATCCTGCTGCCAGTCTACATAGGCAAGGCTCCAGAAAAATGTCTGGTATCCCAGCTGTTGTGCCATTTTCAGATTTTCAGTACTGTAGATACCTTGTGGGGGACGGTAATATTTGATCATGTCAGTGCCGGTGATTTCTTTATAGAGAGATTCTACGCCGGAAAGTTCTTTTTGAAAATTTTCGACAGAGGAAATCTTAGACATATCCGGATGACTGAGCGTATGATTGGCACTGTATGCCCTTCTTCTGTCATGCGGCGGATCAAATCCGGATTATCCCGGACAAAGTTTCCCACAACAAAGAAAGCAGCAGGAGCCTGATGTTTTTTCAGCGCATCTAAAATAGCTGGCGTAGCGCCGTTTTCATACCCGCAGTCAAAGGTCAAATATAAAATTTTTTCATCCGTATCCTGCGCGTAGTAAGCATCATATTGCTTCAGCTCTTCAATCGAAGCGTTGGCAGTGGGGAGTGTTCCTTCCTCTGGAAAACTAAGGCCCCAGTTTTCAGAGGACGAGAGGACCGGGCCGGATACCGGATGAATGCCAAGGGAAAGTTCGGCTTTTCCGGCGAGAGAACCGAGTAAAAAGGCAAGTGTAAGAAATAAAAGACGACGAAAACAGACAAACAGGATTTTTTTGTCATGCGTGCTAATGTTCATAGAAAAGCTCCGGAACGTTGTTTTTGCTACTATATTCGAGAAAACAGGGAAATATGCTTACAGTAGACTTTTGGAGAAAAGAGTGATACAGTTAATGCAGAAAATGAATGGAAAATCAGAGGTGACATATGAAAAAAGCGGCATTATTTTTTGATATTGACGGAACGATATTAAGTGAAAAAACAAAAGAGATTCCAAAGAGCGCGATCGAGGCACTTTTGGCGGCGCAGAAAAAAGGACATCTTTTATTTATCAATACAGGGAGAACTATGTGCTCGATTCCGGCACAGTTAAAGCAGTTCATGTTTGACGGATATTTGTGCGGATGCGGAACATATCTGACGTATCATGATGAGGTATTGTTCACAAGAAATATTGACAAAAAACGGGGAAGAGAAATTTTAAATAAAATGGCGGAATGCAATTTGGACGGGATTGCAGAAGGAACGGAAGATATTTATATTCCAGAGAGGATTACCAGGTTTGAACGTCTGGAGACATCCAGAAGATATTTTCAGTCCAATGGTCTTGGATTGGAATGTTATCTCGAAAAAGATGATTTCATTTATGACAAGGTGTTCATTTATGCAGATGAGAAAAGCAATCTTCAGGAATTTTTTACGTTTATCGAGGAAGATATGGAAGCAATTGACCGCGGAGGCAATACCTATGAAATTGTGCAGAAAGGCTACAGTAAAGGGACTGCCTGCGATGTAATCCTGAAAAAATTCGGGATGGAACTGGATCGGGCATATGTATTTGGAGACAGTATGAATGATCTTTCCATGTTTCAGTATGCGAAGCATACGATTGCCATGGGAAATCATGCAAAAGGACTGGATCCTTTTACAGAGTATGTAACAGCAGAAGTAGAGAAAGATGGGATTGCTCAGGCAATCCGTCATTACGGTTTAGATTAAAAAGGAGCGGCTTATGAAATTATTTGTATACAGTTACAGGACATTTGATGAGGATGTGTATTTCCGGGAATTTTCAAAGGAATATGGGGTAGAACTGGGAATCTGTCATCAGGGACCATCTATGGAAAATGCACATCTGGCAGAAGGATATGACTATATCAGTATTCTTACCAGCAAAATTAACGCAGCACTGGTAAGACGATTCCGGGAACTGGGAGTCAAAATGATCTCTACCCGGACGATCGGTTATGACCATATCGATCTGGATGCAGCGAGAGCGTGTGGGATGAAGGTCAGCAATGTGACATACTCACCGGAATGTGTGGCAGATTATACGATGCTTTTAATCCTGATGTCCATTCGAAAAATGAAACGGATTCTGCAGCGGGCAGAGCTCAACGACTTTTCACTGCCGGGAATCCAGGGAGGAGAACTGCATAATTTTACAGTGGGCGTCATCGGAACCGGCAAAATCGGGCAGGCTGTCATCCGGGATCTGAGTGGATTTGGCTGTAAGATCTATGCGTATGATGTCTATCGTTCAGAGAGTGTAAAAGAATATGCAGACTATGTGGAAAACGTGCAGGAAATTTATCAGAAGTGTGATCTGATCACACTGCATATGCCATTATTTGAGTCCAATTTCCATATGATCGATGAAAAGGCAATGGCGCAGATGAAAGATGGTGTAGTTCTGATCAACACGGCAAGAGGCGGTCTGATCGATACCAAAGCGCTGATCAAAGGTCTGGAAACAGGAAAAGTCGGTGCAGCAGGTCTGGATGTGATCGAGGATGAATTTGGATTGTATTATAAGGATCTGAAATCGAAGTGCTTAAGTAAGCATGATCTGTGTATCCTGAGAAGTTTTCCTAATGTAGTTGTGACACCACATATGGCATTTTATACCGACCAGGCAGTCAGTGATATGGTGAAAAATTCGATTTTGAGCTGTTGTCTGAATGAGCGGGGAGAGGAAAATCCCTGGGAAGTAAAATAATAAAAACGGACCGTGCATGAAAAAAGGTTCGTGTACGGTCCATTTGAGTTTAAGAAAAATAGAGCTCTTTAATCTTCTCCACAGGCATCTCCTGCCCGGTCCACAGCTTGAATGCCTCCGCCCCCTGGTACAGCAGCATATAGAGTCCGTTGAAAGTCGGACATCCGGCTTCTCTGGCAAGGCGCAGCAGTTTTGTCTCTTTCGGATTGTAGATCACATCGGAAACGATCAGGTCTTTATGGAAAAAGGACGGATCGTTGATGATGGAAGCGTCTGTATTCGGAGCCATGCCCACAGAAGTTCCGTTGGTCAGGATATAGCTGTCTGCAATCTCTCTTCGAAGGATGGAATCATCTTCAAAATCAAACAGTTGTACCTTACAATTTGTTCGCTCATTTAATGTCTGAACAATCTGCTCGGCGCGCACATAAAACTGGTCATGGATACTGAATACGGAAATCTCTGACAATCCGTCCAGTGCTGCCTGAACCAGAATGGAGGTGGCAGCTCCGCCTGCGCCGAGAAGTGTCATCTTTTTTCCAATCAGATCGTATCCGGCATCCTTTGCTGCGAGCAGGTATCCGGTACCATCCGTTGTATGTCCAGTCAGAATTCCGTTGTCATTCACGACGGTATTGACAGCCTGAGAGATTTCCGCAGCCGGAGAGAGTCGGTCACAGAGCTCACACATTTTATTTTTATCCGGCATGGTTAGGTTGAAGCCACGTACGTTCATGGCGCGAAGTCCATCCACGGCAGCGGCCAGTTTGTCGGTTCCGACATCGAATGCAAGGTAGACATAATCAAGTCCCAGATGTTCAAAAGAAGCGTTGTGCATCATGGGAGAGATGCTGTGTGCAACAGGGCTTCCGAACAGTCCTGTCAGTCCGGTGTGTCCGGTAATCTGTTTCATAAGTGGGTTCCTCCTGTTTTAAATTTCGTCTGCCTGGTCAAAGAATGTAAGATCGGCAGGGTATACATAACTGTCACCGATCTGGTGAAGGAGCACCAGATTTAAGTGATTGTTCAGATTTTTCTTATCCAGTGAGATGGCGTCCATAAGATCACTCATCGGCAGATGGCAGGTATCCGGAAGACCGTAGGCATTCAAAATCAGCCGGATCTTTTGGGCAGTACCTGGCTGGCACAAGTTTTTTTCTTCGGCGAGCTACTGATCTGATACATACCGATGCCGACGGCTTCCCCATGGCTTTCCCGCTCATAGTGGAAATACTGTTCGATCGTGTGTGCAAGCGTGTGACCGAAATTTAAAAGCATCCGCTCCCCGGTATCGAACTGATCGTTTTCCACAACCTGACGTTTGATGTCCACACAGCGGAAAATGATTTCAGGAAGAATGTCCTGCAGGTTTTCAAAAGAACCACGTTCTTTTAATGTCTCAAACAGGGCAGCGTCTCTGATACAGCCGTATTTGATGACCTCGCCCATTCCATCCATAATAAAGTGTTCAGGAAGAGTGCGAAGAACCTGAGGATCGATCAGTACCAGTTTTGGGTGATAAAAAGCTCCTACCAGGTTTTTTCCCTGCGGGAGATCTACCGCAACCTTTCCGCCAACGGAAGAATCCACCTGTGCAAGCAGGGAAGTCGGAATCTGCACGAAACGGATCCCTCTTAAATAACTGGATGCGGCAAAACCCGCGAGATCTCCGATCACACCTCCGCCCAGAGCAATCACCAGATCACTGCGGGAAAACTTCTGCTTTAGCAGTGCATTGTAAAGCGCGGGGAGTGTCTCAAAGGCTTTGGTAGGTTCTCCGTGTGGAAGGACCAGCTCGTGTACCTCATAGTCACCGAGGGAAGTTTTCAACTTCTCTCCGTAAAGTGGGAATACATTGTCATCAGAGATGATCATAATCTTTTTCCGGAAAAGCAGGAGGAAATATAAGAACTTGCCTTGTCCAGAATGTTGTTTTCAATATAAATCGGATAGCTGTTTTTTCCTAAATTTACTGTCAGTTTCAAAAATATCCCTCCCGTATATCAAGTTAAACCTGTTTTCCGACAACCTGGCGATCTGTCCGATCTGTGCCAGAAGAGCCGCATATTTTTCCGGTTTCAGAGACTGGGCGCCGTCACAGAGTGCGCACTCCGGATCGTTGTGGACTTCGATCATCAGTCCGTCAGCGCCTGCTGCTACAGATGCTTTTGCCATTGGTTCTACCAGCCACCATTTTCCGCCGGCATGGCTTGGGTCGATGATGACCGGAAGGTGTGTTTTCTTCTTCAGAACAGGGATGCTCTGCAGATCCAGTGTGTTTCTGGTATAAGTTTCAAAAGTACGGATTCCGCGTTCGCAGAGGATGACATTCTCGTTTCCGGCTGCCATGATGTACTCTGCGGACATGATCCACTCTTCATAGGTCGCGTTCAGGCCTCGTTTTAAAAGAATTGGACGATCCAGCTGTCCAAGCTGTTTGAGCAGGTCAAAGTTCTGCATATTGCGGGCTCCGATCTGGATCAGGTCGACTTTTTCGTTGAAGACATCCAGGTGATCCGGAGACATCAGTTCTGTTACGATCGGAAGTCCGGTCTCCTCTTTGACTGCACAGAGAATGTCAAGTCCTTCCAGTCCGAGTCCCTGGAAAGAATACGGGCTTGTTCTCGGTTTGAAAGCGCCGCCGCGCAGCATATTGGCTCCGGCAGCTTTGACAGATTTTGCGATTCCAAGAACCTGCTCGTAGGATTCTACAGAACACGGACCTGCAATCAGTGCCAGATTGTCTCCGCCGACTTTGACACCGGATACATCAATAATAGAATCCTCCGGATGAAAGGCGCGGTTGGAAAGCTTATAAGGTTCCTGTACATGCATGACTTTGTCAACGGAAGCGTCTACTTCAAAAAAGACGTGCATCCAGGCGGGTCGTATCTCCGATACACCCGATGATAGTCATCTCCTGTCCACGGACAATGTGAGTATCCAGACCGTTTCGTTTAATCTGATGTTCAACTCTGGCAATATCTTTGTCAGAGGTATTTGGCTTTAATACGATAATCATAAATCGATCCTCCAGTTATTTGAATTAATACTGTAAAATTTTAGTTGTTTAAAGTGTGAAACTAAAAATATCATAAAACAATCAGGGTGGATTGTCAATGTTTTCCGGGGAATTTTCGATTTTATTTTGGGAATGGCAGAAAACGTGGTAGAATAAAAACGTGAATGAGAAAAAAAAGAATGAGAGAAGGGACGTTATGAAAACGAATGATGTGTGGAAACGCGCACGTAGAATACCTGTTATGCTGATCACAGAAGGGCTCTGCGTCGGTCTTGTCGGCGGATTTGTCGTGCTGCTTTACCGAGTGGCGCTGACTTTTGCGGGAGACTGGCTTGTAAAGATTCTTTCTTATATGAAAGGAAATCCATTTCGATGTGTGGTGTGGTTTTTGATTTTGGCAGCGCTTGCATGGATTGTGGGAAAACTGGTGAAGTGGGAACCGATGATCTCAGGAAGCGGGATCCCTCAGGTGGAAGGGGAGATAGCAGGGAGGCTTTCCCAAAACTGGAAACGCGTGCTGCCGGCAAAATTTGCAGGAGGCTTTTTGTGTATGCTGGGTGGTCTTTCTCTTGGAAGAGAAGGTCCGTCGATCCAACTTGGAGCCATGGCAGGACAGGGGATATCCAGAGCTTTGGGACGGGGAAAAAGAGAAGAGAAGTTTTTGATGACTTGTGGGGCGAGTGCGGGACTTTCTGCTGCTTTCCATGCACCGCTGGCAGGTATGATGTTTGCGGTAGAAGAGATCCATAAAACATTTTCAATCCCGATTCTTCTTCCTGTCATGACAGCTTCGGTGACGGCTGATTATATTGCTTCCCACATTCTTGGCCTAGATCCGGTATTTCGATTTCAGATCACGAAATATCTGCCGCAAAACTATTACTGGCTTTTGATCCTTTTGGGAATTTTGGTAGGTGTATCCGGTGTGTTTTATAATTGGGGGATGTTAAAGGCCCAGGAATTGTATCGCAAAATTCCGTTTATGAAAGAAACAGGCCGTCTGTTGATCGCCTTTCTGACTGCGGGAGTATTGGGGATTGTGATGCCGTGGGTATTGGGAAGTGGTTCGGGCTTGATCGTCAGCCTGACACAGGGTGAAATGGTATTGGGGATGGTTGTGCTGACGCTGGTTATGAAGTTTTTATTTTCCGCAGTCAGCTTTGGCTCCGGAGCGCCGGGAGGAATTTTCTTTCCGCTTTTGATATTAGGCGCTTTGATCGGAGCAGTATTTGCCATGGCGGGGGTCGAATTTTTTGGCTTGGCTCCGGTGTATGTCAACAATTTTGTACTGCTTGGGATGACCGGATTCTTTACAGCGATTGTAAGAGCACCGCTGACGGGGATTATCCTGTTATTTGAAATGTCCGGAAGTATCAGTCAGATGCTTTCCCTGTCGATCGTGTCGGTAACGGCATATATTGTGGCAACGCTGATGCGCTCAGAGCCGATTTATGACAGTCTTTTGAAGAGAATTCTCAAAGCGGATACTATAGTGCATGACAAATGAAACAACTTATGGTATACTTCATTTTAGAATATGCGTATGTGGCAGAGATGCCGGATACCAAAGAGATTTGAAGGAGCCAGACAGATGAAAAGAGTATTGTTAAAACTGAGCGGCGAAGCACTTGCCGGAGATAAAAAGACAGGATTTGATGAGGCAACCTGCATAGGAGTTGCAAATCAG
>ENA-OQCK01001062-OQCK01001062.1-human-gut-metagenome-genome-assembly--contig:-NODE-1062-length-11358-cov-3.311192_pt1 | contig 11358 bp, 17 predicted proteins | sample MGYA00242498_ERZ504578 | MGnify/ENA primary metagenome ERZ504578 (study PRJEB26092, sample SAMD00036229) | human gut metagenome | host: Homo sapiens | study: EMG produced TPA metagenomics assembly of... | reverse complement strand
CTGTACAATTAAGCCATATGTTATTCCTTTCGTCCATACATTGTATCCCGCCAAAAAGCGCGGCCCCAAAGGCCGCCGCCAGCAAGCGCTTATATTTAATTATTTTACACGCTGGATTTTGTTTGTCAACCGAATCCGGCCTTAACTGTTATTTCTCCAGATTTTTCCACTTAAAGTTGGGAACCACATCCGACCACTTGCTGATGCCGATGATTGGCTTTGCAAATTCAGTGCCTCCAGGGTGGCGTTCTTCTTGTCAATATCCCGGAATACCTGCATATCTTCTTGCGCTTGGTAGCCACAATCAGGTTGGGCTGGTTCATGTCGCACTCCCACAGGCCGAACTTCAGTCCGTCCTTTGCCTCGGACGGCGCGTCTACCTGACGGCTGACCGTGTAGGCATCAATGTACGGATTGCTGTCCACCAGGTAATAGGAATAGGCGTAAGCTGCCGCCTGAATCTCCGGAATATTGCCTCTGGTAGGGCTGTAGGACGTGAAGCCCTGCTCCGTAAGGATGATGTGTCGCACATTGCCCCCAGGCGCCTCAGTGTATCCTGCACAAAATAATCCGTCAGCACGTTCAGGTTGGCAAAATTGATGACCGGTGAATTAAAATCATTTGTGAACAGCCCTGTGGACTGCGGGTCATCCCAGAATTCCGGCTCTGTCATAGGGCATGGATATGGATGATAGGCCAGGCCCCAGTCCATCTGTCCCTGGGTGTTGGCTATGGAGTTAAAGCTGTCCACAATCTCCTTCCCTCCATACTTAAGCTTGCCGTCAATCTCGTTCATCCAGTTATAATCCAGTGAAAAATATACCCGGTCATTGGCATTGGTGCTCTTGATGGCTGTGTAAATGACACGGAATGCCTTCTGATATGCCTTCACATAATTAGTCAGGTCCATGGCCCCCATGTAATTCCACTGCTGATTGTTAATCTCGTTGCCGATGATCCAGTTTGACACCTTGCCGTAATTAGGATTGCCGCCGCTGTAATGCTGGGCCAGGAAGGACGCGATTGCCTTGGTTTGGTCAAATCCGGCTTCGGTTTCCGCATTAAACATGTAGTAAAACGCATTGGAATTCTTCTGTGTGCCCGGATACACCAAATCCGGCGTATTGGGATTCCAGTCATTGAGCAGGATAACCGTAACCGTCATTCCCTTGTTAGACAGCGCGCTGATGGTCTTGTCATAAGCGTCCACCACGCCTTTATTAAATGGTACGTCTTTCCGTCATACTGGTAATCAATTCCGGTTCCCATAATCTGGGAAAATGCGATGTTGGTGGTCACGTGCTTCACGCCCAGGTCAAAGGCGTCGTTGAGCATGTCAATCTCAATCACAAGCCCCTTCTTAGTCAGCGGGTCATTAAAAGATGTCTGGTTTTTGGCAATCAGCTCCGGATTGGTTATGTAGTGGGGCTGGCTGACCTTAATGAACTTGGTTCCGTCAAATACAGCCAGGACAAACCGGCTGTAAAGCTTATCCTGAGGTGTGCCCAGGTTCAGGGGCACGCTTACCGAGGCAGCGCTTAAGGCAGGCGAGGAAGCAATGAAATTGCTGCGGCTTCCTAACTCTTCCTCGTAGGGCTGCATTTCAAAGATATAGATGTTGCCGTCCGTTCCCGTCACATCCCCGGTGCTGGAAAATCCAATTTCAACGTTTTGTTTATCTCCTGAAATCTTACAGGAAGTAATCCGGCCCGCCACTCCCGGCGTAAATGCCTGGCTTCTGCCTGGGTCTCCGCCTGAGCCGTGGTCCCAAATGCCATTAAACTTCCCAGAAATGCAGCAGTGCACAGCAGGGCCGCCGTCAGGGTCAAGGCCTTACCTCCTTTAACGAATGGTTTCTTCATTTATGAATTCCTCCCAACTTCTCCAAAATAGGATACATGATACATCATACATAAATAAGTTTACTTTTTCAATGAACTTTTTATTACATGTCTCTTAAATTATACGAACAGGAGTCACATCTTCCGTTGTGTCCCGGAACATCTGCCGCGCGGCATATGCACTTATCAACAGTTTTATTTTAAACAGCATCGGTATGGGAAGCGGCGTGATTGTAAACGTACTGTTATACCAAATGCTGGAGGCTGCCTGATTGGTTTGTTTTTTCACACCAAACACGCAAAAAAGACATATGCGGCTATAATTGTTTATATTCTATTGTTTTCCGCTTTTGACGCAACACTTCTGAAAGCCTTTTCTTACATTTTATATTATACGTTCCACGTAAACATGACAGCCGGCAAAAGCCTGATGGATTATCTGGCATACAATTATAGCTTTTATCTGAAATCCGGAATTACATCTAATTTTATCGTTGTTCTCTTTTCATTAACTGCAGCTGTAATGGCGGGACGTTTTTATTTTTTGGTTATGCATGGAAAAAGGTGGATGTCGTGAGACAAACTATAGTTTGACCTCAATAACATAATAAATTACACGAAGGAGAAGCAGCAGAATGAAACACATCAAACCACTATTGCTGGCAGGAGTAGTTTCGTTTGCGGTAATGGGCTGTGGGAAATCACCGGCTCCGCAGGAAGAAACATCTGTCAAGGAAACAATTGCCGCCACGGAAAAGGAATCCGTGGCCGCGAAGGATGAAGCCCAAACAGTTAAGCTTTTGAAGGCGGACGCGCTGACGGATGATATGCAGCTGGTAGACGTCCGTGAAGAAGAACAGTATATTGGCTGGAATATCGGGGATAAACCAGGGGGACATATTGCAGGCGCCGTGGATTTTCCGGCAAGCTGGCTCAGTCAGAGCCGGATACCTATGCAATCAGAACGACAATGGAAAACGAATTAAAGCGCCGCGGCATTGATTCCGAAAAACCCCTTGTCCTTTACGGAGATGATACTGTACCGGAGGAAACAGCTTCCATGTATGCGGAACTGGGATTTAAGGACATCTCTGTTCTGGAAGGAGGCTTCTCATCCTATTTGGAAACAGGCGGGGAAGCGGCAATGCTGCCGGGATTCAGCCTCTATGTATATCCCGACTGGGTACAGGCACTGATAGACGGAAAAAAGCCGGATACGTACGAGGGTTCCGATTATAAAATTATTGAGGTCTCTTTAAGCAGTGAAGAGGGAGAATACGAAAGCGGTCACATCCAAGGCGCAATCAATATAAAAGACACTTTCAACCATGTTCCGGGGCTTCGTGTACTTTCTGAATATGAGAACATACCGATGGAGGAACAACTGAAATTCTGGAATCGTCCGGAAGATTCCGTGATTCAGGAAAATCTGGAAAAGGCCGGAATCACGCAGAATACCACCGTGATTTTATATGCCACAACACCGGCCACTACCGCCGCGCACCGTGCAGGGGTCTTAATGAAATACGCGGGTGTTAAGGATATTCGTTTCTTAAACGGCGGAAAAACACTTTGGAAACTTCAAAACAGGCCTCTGGAGACAGAATCCAATATACCGGAAAATGTTTCCTTTGGAACGAAGGTTCCGTCTAATCCTGACCTTATTTATGACTATGATGAGGAACTGGGATGTGTAAACGACAATCAGGCGGTCATTGCATCCATCCGAAGCTGGAAAGAATATATCGGAAATGTCAGTGGTTATACATACATTGGCGAGGCCGGGGATATTGCCAAAGCGCGTTTTGGTTATGCCGGCTCAGACCTTACAGCATGGAAGATTTCCGAAATATTGACAATACTATGTTTAACTACGAAATGATTAAGGACAGATGGGTAAAATGGGGGATTGTTCCAGATAAACGTATTTCTTTCCACTGTGGTACCGGGTGGAGAGCAAGCGAAACATATTGGTATTCTCTGGCATTGGGATATCCTGACATTCATGTGTATGACGGAGGCTGGTATGAATGGTCCAAAATGCCTGACAGCCCGAAGAAAGAACCAGGAGTGCCCGCAGACGCACCTGAACAGGAGCCGGCAGAATACTTTATACCAAAGGAAAAGTAAGACAAGAAACTGAAAAAAGTTCTGAAAACAGGGAAGGTTTCCTGCATACACTATCTGCAGGAAACCTTCCCTTCCGCTAATTCATAGAGCCTGTCGCACACAGACGCCAGCTCCCTTTCATTGGGGGAACAGTATACAACACCGATTCCCCTGCTCTTTGCAAATTCCAGAAATTCCCTCACTGAATTCCGCATCAATATGTCCGTGCCCGAAAACAGATTATCTATGACAATCAGCCTTGCCTTGGCTATAATCCACTTATACAGAGCAACATTCAGCTGGCACCGGTGGCTCAGTGTCTCAATTGGCCGTTTTAGATCCTCCTCCCGGATATCCAGCAGCGTCAGATAATCACAGGCAACCGCCTGTTCCAGCTTCTCCCGCACCCCCACTCCGGGAGCAAAATATTCCAGACCGGCAATGGTCAGGTTCTCGGCCACATCCAGCTTAGGAAAAAGGCTCTTCTTGTAATCCTCGATATATCCAAAACCGCGTCTGACCATGTTCTTTCTCCCCCCTGCCAGCTCCACCTGACGTCCAGCCAGCCAGGCGCTTCCCGATTCCACCTTAAACTCTCCGCTGAGAAGGCGTACGATTTCCCGGCAGTATGTGTCATCCGGATGGATGAAACCCACCACCTCGCCGGGACACACATGAAAGCTCACATCCCGCAGTTCCGTGGCCCGCACCTCCCGCACGGACAGAAGCACCGCCCGCCCCCAGGCTCTGCCTGGGACCGGGTGATTTCCCTCCCCGCCTTCCGGTTCTCACCGATTATAATGCGGTCGATCATCTGCCGTTCAAATTCCTCCCGGTACAATACGGCTGCCAGACGCCCTTTTCTAAGGACAGCCAGACGGTCCGCTGCGTCCAGCATGATTTCCGGCCTTGTATCTATCCACAATATGGATATTCCCCTCTCCCTGAGCCGTATGACCAGTCTCTTCATATACTCAGTTTCCTTCAGAGTATAGTCCCTTGCGATCCCGTCCAGTATCAGTACTTTCATACCGGCACAGCAGGCCCTGCATATTTCTATGGTATGGCGCTCCATCAGGCTCAAACTGGCCACCGGAGCCTGTAGCTGCATTCTACCTCCAGCGACTTAAGCGTCTCCCTCATGTGGAGCATTCCCTGTCTGGCAGGGAATGACAGACAGCCCTGTTTCTGCATCAGACACAGGTTTTCCTCCACAGAAATATCACTGATGACCGATGTCTTATACCGCACGCAGAAGATTCCGGCAGTCTGGGCCTGACGGATGGATGTAAACGCAGCCGGTCTGCCGTCCACATACATTCTCCCCCCGTCCTTCGGCATCCTGCCGCTGATGATATCCGCCAGCACGGATTTGCCGCTTCCGCTAAGCCCTGCAACACAAAGCAGCTCTCCCTGATACAGAGAAAGACTGATATCCTCCAGCGCCTTTATATCTCCATAGGCTTTTTTCACCTCGTCCAGCCGTATCTTTTCTATTCTCATGACTCACCGCCCTTTGCATCAGCGGCGGCAGGAAGAATGATTTCCACAATGGTGCCTATGCCCGCCGTGCTGTATACCTTGATTCCGTAGTCATCCCCGTAGTAGAATTTAATTCTCTGGTTCACGTTGGGCAGGGCGATTCCGGTATTCCCCCGCTTTTTTAAGTCCCTGTCCTGTTCGTAGACAAACCTTCCCTTGGCAAGCCTTTCCCTGAGACTATCCATCTGCTGTTCCGTCATACCCATTCCGTTGTCGGCAATGCGATGATAAACCGTTCCTGTGTACCGTAGGCGTACACGCTGACCTGTCCTCCTCCCACCTTTGTCTCCAGTCCGTGATGGATGGCATTCTCAATCACGGGCTGGATGGTAAGCACGGGAAGCTTGTACTGCAGCAGTTCTTCATCCTCTATCCTCTGCTGATATTTGAATTTTCCCGGAAAGCGGTATCCCTGGATCAGAAGATAATTCTTCACATTGTCCAGTTCATCCTTAAGGGTAGCCATCTCGCCCGGCCTGCTTATACTGTATCGGAACAGCATAGACAGCGACTCTGCCATCTGGCTATGTCCTCTGAATCCCGTATAATGGCCATGCTCCGTATGGTATCCAGGGTATTGTAAAGAAAATGGGGATTAATCTGGCTTTGCAGGGCATGAATCTCCGCCTGGGACGCCAGCATCTGGATGTATATTCATTTTCCACTGACTGCTTCACATACTGAATCAGCCTGTGTATGGGCCTTCCCCCTTTTAAATCCGCCATATGGCGCTCAGGCTCCGCAATCATTTCGGAAATCTTCTCAATCTCCCTCAGGGGACCCAGAAACCGGACGCAGAACACCGCCAGCATCACCGCCTGGTACAAAAAGAACAGAACCACCGCAAAAATTCCTATCCTGGTCCTTAAAGGGCCAAACAACAGGAAAAGAAACAGCAGAATCACAAAGATACGGTCTGCCAGCAGCAAATAAAAATAAGAACGGTTGGTCTGCAGCTTGCTCATCATAGGCACCATCCATCAAACATAAAATCTGCGGTATTCTGTTGGTTTCACACCGGTCATCTTGGAAAAAAGCTTGCTGAAATGCCGTTCGTCCTGATACCCCACCAAACAGGCAATCTCTCCGATGGACTTCTCAGGATTTCTGAGCATTTCCTTTGCCTTGTCAATACGGACATCTATCAGATACTGGGTGAGAGTCTGTCCCGTCTCCTTTTTGAACATGGCGCTGAGATAAGCGGGATTCAGGAACACAATATCGGCTATGTCGCTCAGCGTGATATTCTCGCTGTAATGCTCTCCGATATACTCTTTAATCATCCGCACCGGACGGCTTCCCATGCCGTCCTTCTGTCTCTGGCACAGCTCGCAGCTCACACTGACGTAATCCGCCCACACCTGCTTCAGCTGATTCAAAGTGGTACAGTTTTCCAGACGCCTGATATAAGGCTCTGTATCGGGAATCTCATAGTCCTTCATGATATCCGAAAAAACAAAGCCGGCCCTCTCAAGCATCTCCTCCAGAAGGCCGTAAAGCCTGTAATACCGGTACCGTCCCTCCACCGCCCTATTCATGGCTTCTTCCCCTATAAGCACAAGCTTTCCGGGCACCAGAAGGGGTACCTGACGTTCCATCTTCACCTCAAACTCTTTGGGAAGGGGGTAAGAATCCTTCTTATAATTCTCCGGCAGACGGTCATGGCGGATTATGCTTCCCACCCCCAGGTCAATACGCAGCATCACGGACTTCACAGCCGTATCCAGGGAATCCGACAGATATTCCAGGGATGAAACCTGGCTGCCGATTCCCACCGTCATCTCAAACAGGTCGTTTTTATATTCCGTACGTTCCAGCATCTCCCCCAGCTCGGAACAGATATGGTCCAGGCAGATTCGCCGCCATCGTAGTTCAGGCAGATATAGCCCCAGGACCGGCTGATGATGAATTCCGTTTCATGGCAGCAGGCCTTAAGCTTTCTCATGATTTTAACAGTTATGGTTTCAACTGCCTGTTCAGGCACCTGGTATTCGGAATCCGACACGCAGTCCAGCTTGACTGCCGCCACGGTAAAGCAGCTGCCCCTGAAATCAAAAATATCCTTATCCTTCCCGGCCTCAAGGGCCTGCCCGAACAGCTTTCCGTCCCCCGTCAGAAGGTTCTGCAGCAGGTTCTTGCGCAGTATCCCATTGTTGGACGCCAGTCTGTCCTCCATAAGATTGAACTGCATCTGCTGTTCTCTCCTGCTGGCTCTCTGACTTTCCAGCTTGGCCAGGACATCGTTCAGCTCGTCCTTCTTGATGGGCTTTAACAGATAGTCGGATACACCGTACTGAATCGCGCTTCTGGCATACTCAAACTCACTGTAGCCGCTGATAATCACAAACTCCACAGGTATCTGTTCTTCCCTCACATGCCGTATCAGATCCATTCCGCTCATTCCCGGCATCCTGATATCTGTTATCACCACGTCCGGCTTCAGCCGACGCACCATTTCCAGGGCCGTGATACCGTCCCCTGCTTCCCCTATGATTTCCACCGCTGTCTTTTTGCGGTCAATCAGGCTTTTTATCAGCAAAATAATATTAATTTCATCGTCAGCAATCAGAACCTTCAACAGACTCCTCCCTCCCCAGACCATCATCCATTCCTGGCCGCCCGGTTGGATGCATATCCATCCAGCGCCACCGCAAACAGGATGAAGATGCCAATGACCACCTGATGCCAGAAGGTATTCACATTCAGCAGGCTCAAACCATTTTTAATCGTTGCCATGAGAATCGCCCCAAAGGCAGTGCCCACCATATTCCCCTTTCCTCCCGACATGCTGGTCCCGCCTATGACGGTAGCCGCAATGGCGTCCATCTCATACGCATTACCGGCCTCCGGTACAGCGGCCTCGCTCCTGGATGCTAGTATCACTCCCACAATGGCGCACAGCACCCCGCTCAGCATGAAAACAAGAATCTTTATTTTATCCACATTGATTCCCACCAGCTTGGCCGCATCCTCGTTGCTGCCAATGGAGACCGTATATCTTCCAAACTTTGTCTTATAGAAAAGATAATAACACACCAGAAGAATAATCAGGGTGAGAATAATTGGAAACGGAACGACCCCGATATATCCCTGGCCCACAAACTGGATCTCCGGATACTTGAGACCGTAAAGCGGTATTCCCTTTGTATACACATAAATCAGGCCCCGCAGTATGCTCATGGTTCCCAGGGTGGCGATGAAGTACGCTATCCTGAGCTTTGTCACCAGAAGGCCGTTAACCAGGCCGATGAATGCCCCTAACAGGATTACCACGCCTATGGCCAGATAAATATTGTAACCTCCCAGTATCATGGCAGCCAGAACCATACCGCTGATTCCCACCGTAGAGCCCACGGACAGGTCGATTCCACCCAAAGAGATGACAAAGGTCATTGCAAAGGCCACGATGGCCGTATAAACCGCCTGCCGTATTCCAATCATAATATTGGAGAATTTCAGGAAATTAGGGCATGCAACGCTGAGTCCGATGAACACTACCAGATACATACCAATGATTCCTACCCCGTTTACATTGAGTACATTTTTTAATGCTTTACTTTTCATATGCCCTCCATTATATCAGATATAAGATTTACAATCAAATACAGCTACACAGAGTAGTGCTTGATTTCTTCCGTTGTGGCTGATTTCGCATCCATAACCCTGGTCACCCTCCCCTGCTTCATCACCAGGATCTTATCACAGATGCCCAGGACCTCCTCTTCCTCTGAGGACACAATGACAACGCCCTTTCCGGACTTCACACATTCACCGATGGCTTCATATACCTCTGTCTTTGCATTCACGTCAATTCCCCTGGTAGGCTCCTCCAGAAGGAATACATCCCCTCCCATCATCATCCACCTGGCCAGCATCACCTTCTGCTGGTTTCCTCCGCTCAACGCGCTTATGCCCTGCCGGATTCCCTTGGCCTTGACGCGCAGCTTTTCCATGTAATCCGCGGAAACCCTGTCCTCCAGCCGGCGGGTCAGGGTCCTGCCCCTGGAAATCTGTCTCAGAGACGCGATGGTCATGTTCCATGCTATGTCCTGTTTCAGGAAAAGGCCGTCCACCTTCCGTTCCGCCGGCACAAACGCAATTCCCGCATCCATGGCATTCCTGACTCCGCCTGACTCCAGACTGCTTCCATGAATCTTCACCGTCCCGCTGTCATAGGCCGCAGCCCCGAACACAGCCCTTATGACTTCGCTCTTACCGCATCCTTCCAGACCGGCAAGTCCTAAGATTTCCCCCTTGTGAAGCTCAAAGGAAATGTCCTCAAAGGTACTCTTTTTAGTGAGTCCACACACCTCCAGCAGAGTCTCCCCTATAGAGACCTCTGCCTTGGGATACTGGTTTTTCAGTTCCTTTCCCACCATGGCTGATATGATGCGGTCCACCGTATAATCCTTCACATATCCTTCCGATACCTTCTGACCGTCTCTCAGCACGCTGACCCTGTCGCATATTTCCATCAGCTCATCCAGGTGATGGGAAATAAATATGATGGAGTGTCCTCCCTCCTTAAGCCTCCTGATGACCTTAAACAGCTGTTCCCGGTCGTTTGCCTCCAGGGCCGCAGTGTTCATCCATGATGATGATCTGCGCATCAGCGTACACGGTTCTGGCTATCTCCACCATCTGCTTCTGGGCCAGAGGCAGATATCGCAGAGGCCTGTCCAAATCCATATCCACATTCAGGCTGTCCCTCAGGACCTTACCCGCAATCTCCTTCATCTGCTTTTGCTTCAGGTGAGACACCAGGGTCCTCTGTGGCGTCAGCTCCCGGTTGAGGAATATGTTCTGCACCGCATTCAGGTCCGGCATCACGCTTAATTCCTGGTATATGGTACTGATTCCCAATTTCTGGGCATGGGATGCATTCTGGATATCCACCTGGTTTCCGCCCAGAATGATGGTTCCCTTATCCATCCTGTATATTCCGCAGAGTATCTTTATCAGGGTGGATTTGCCTGCCCCGTTTTCACCGATAAGCCCTAACACCTCACCCCTGTGAAGGGTCAAATCCACACCCTCCAGCACACTCACGCTCCCAAAGGATTTATAGATACCTTCCATTTTTAAAACAACATCTTCTTCTGAAAACATCCATCCACCTCACTCTCACTATTCATACCACTCCAAAGGCGCCTTCCGGTACGTCTCGTACTGGTCTATATCATGGCTGAAAAGCACCTGGCATGATACCTGTTTTCCAGCTTCCGGATTCGGTCAATGGTCCGCTCAAATCCCCTTGTATCATAGGCCAGCCCCGGATACTGCATGGGAGGGCCGTAATTCATAGCAGTATTGACAGCGTCTGATGCCACTATATAATTGCCGCTTACCGGCAGGCTCACCAGTAATCCCATCATTCCATATGCATGGCCTGGTCCGAAATTCATGACGCGTATGCCCGGATACAGTTCCATTTCTTCCTCGTCCATGGTTTCCCAGTTAAGGTCTGCTGCCAGCCAGGCTTCGATATCATTTTTTATGTAACCGCCTGAGGTTCTTCCCAATCCGTACATGCGCATGGTCTGGGTAAACTCCCGGTCACTTACAAGAATCCGTGACTTTTTAAAAAACTCCAGCCCCCCTGCATGGTCCTCATGAAGATGGGATACCACAACCCACGTAATATCGTCTGGCCTGTATCCCAGCCCTGCAAGGGCATTTACCACAAAATGGCCTTCCTCCAGGGCCACCGGAGTCCGCTTCCTGTTTCCCATATCCACCGTTTTGTCATTGCCTCGGGATGGCATCCTGTGTCAAACAGGATCGTTCCCTCCTCATTTTCTATGAGCACATAATAAACTGGTGATTTCACCCAGCGGCTCACAGTTTCCTTGTTATCCGCATCTGC
>ENA-OQCK01001061-OQCK01001061.1-human-gut-metagenome-genome-assembly--contig:-NODE-1061-length-11387-cov-2.698135_pt1 | contig 11387 bp, 19 predicted proteins | sample MGYA00242498_ERZ504578 | MGnify/ENA primary metagenome ERZ504578 (study PRJEB26092, sample SAMD00036229) | human gut metagenome | host: Homo sapiens | study: EMG produced TPA metagenomics assembly of... | reverse complement strand
TAGAGAATGATGGGAATACTTACACTTTCCGCAACCGCTGTGAAATGCTGTACCAGCTCTTCCTCTGTCGGTGTCAGAATACGGTGTGATGACACTCAGTGCATCCGCACCCAGCTCCTCCATTTTCTTTGACAGACGGATGGTTTCCTTTGTGCTGCATGCCCCTGTTCCTACATAGACCGGCACACGGTGGTCAACCATCTCAATCACCTTTTCGGCAAATTCTATTTTTTCCGCTTCATCGATTACATGAAACTCTCCGTTGCTTCCAAGGATGAAGATTCCCTTAACGCCCTTAGCGATCAAATGATCGATCAGCTGCTTTGTCGCTTCATAGTTGATACTCTGTTCCTCATCACGATGAAACGGTGTTACGATTGGTGTTATGATTCCTTCCAGCTTCATTTATCTGTCCCCGCTTTCTTTGATACTTGCGCCCAGACTGCCGCCCGGATGCCATTTCACATACTGCTGCGGTGTCAGATTCTTTGCGTTCTGTAATAAGATGCTCAGACTCTGCAGCATGACCATCTCTGCCAATATAGAGGCTCTTGGCGGCTTGTTCATAGCATCCCCCTCCTGATTGACACCGGCAATCAGTGTGACGTCCCCCTGCTTTGCCAGCCAGGAATCAGCTTTTCCGGTTAATGAGATCAGCCTGGCACCATTGCTTTTCAGTGTCTCCACGGTTGCCTTCAGCTCGGTAGTCTCTCCGCTGTTGGAAATTGCAATTACGACATCTCCACTCAGCACCTGTCCCGCACTGCCATGTACCGCTTCCGTACCATGCAGCTCATAGGTTGGTGTTCCTGTGGAGGATAACAGTGATGCCGCATATCCAGCCACATGTCCCGGCTTGCCAATTCCTGTCACATGCACACGGTTATGATTTTGTTCCGCCTGCAGAATCAGTTCTCTGCCGCAATCAGCGCCTCTGCGTCAATGCTGTCTATAAAATTTTTTAATTCGCTGGATTCGATATCCAGAAACTCCCGTATCTGTTCTTTTTCTACTGCCATATCATTACGTCCTTTCCAGTTGCTCATATTCTCTCACTGCCTGTATTAAGCCTTCCCGCATCAGTGCTGTATCAATAGCGGAAACAAGCAGACTGCTTTCCTTTTTTAAATATTCCTGCATCGCTCTGCCACCGATAATTCCAAAGCCCAAAGCTCGTTTCAAGCAGGCATCTGCGACCTTTTGAATCATGCTGAGCTCTTCCTCATGCATGAGATCATCGGCCTGCCCAGCGATATTGCCAAATCACAGGGACCGATCAGAACACCGTCGATTCCCTTCACATTCAGGATAGCTTCGATGTTTTCCACACCCTGCTTTGTTTCGATCTGTACGATACTCATCGTTTTCTCATTCAGCTGTTTCATATGCAGGGCATGATTTCCCCCAGGGGCATAGTGCGTATTGGCTCCCCCGGAATAGCTTCGTTTTCCCAACGGCGGATATTTGCTCCACTGTACAAGCTGCTCTGCCTGTTCAGCTGTTTCAATCATAGGCACCATCACACCGGCTGCACCGTAATCCAGAATTCTGGATACATCTGATCTTGCCAGCTGTGCAACTCTGACGATGGATGAAAGCTTTCGCATATTGCCAAGCACCATAAGATCATGCAGCTGTTCATAGGACAGGACACCATGCTCACAATCATACAAGATAAAATCCATTCCGCAATCCTGTGCCATGATGACCAGAGAAGGATGCGCCAGTGTTTTTACAAGGACACCCTTTGCTTTCTGCTGCTTAATCAGCTGTTTCAGTTCCATAGGACCTACCTCTTTTCAAAAAGAAGGACAAGGACTTTCATCCCTGCCCTATTCGTGAATCAGGCGAAGATTCCCAGAATCCAGTTCAGGAATGCTCCGATAATATTGTAATCGACGTTCGGGAAGGATGCTCCGGAAATTCCCAGTCCTGCGAATGCAGGATACAGAATCAGCGGTAGACCGGTCAATGCCATACCAACGATGAAGGAACCAACCAATGCGCCCTTCCATCCGCCATAGGCATTTCCGAAGATACCGCAGGTACCACCGGAGAAGAAGCAGATACCGGCTGCCGGAATCATAATGACACTGCTGTTGCATGCAATCATGATTGCCATTGCCGCAAGACCGCCTACGAATGCTCCCACAAAGCCGATCAATACAGCTGTCGGTGCGAATGGGAAGATTGCCGGACAGTCAACTGCCGGTTTGGAGTTTGGAATATATTTCTCAGAAATTGCAACGAATGCTGCGGTGATTTCTGCAATAAACTGACGCACACCATAAATCAGGACGCTCATACCGGCCGCAAACTGCAGACCCTGCAGGAACGGATAGATAAACCAGATATCATTTCCTGCTTTTTCAAGCACGATATCCATATGACCGTTTACCACACAGGCGATGACAGCCACGTAGAACAATACAACCATGAACAGTGCTACCGAGAAGATAAAGTCACGGAATAATTCAAAGAATTTTGGCATATTAACAGTGCTGGCATCCTTCTTCTCTTCTGTGCTTTTTCCCATTTTACCGAATAATTTCCCTACATATCCGGAGAATGCGTAACCGATACAGTTAAAGTGACCCATTGCCAGGTTATCGGCGCCCGTGATTTTATTCATAAACGGCTGACAGAAGGATGGCAGTGCTGCTCCGCAGAATCCAAGCAGGATACCACCGGCGATTACCGTAAGCGGCATCGGCAGACCATTTGCAATAAAAATCAGTGCGATAACACATGCAAAGTACAGAAAGTGCTGTCCGGTAAGGAAGATTGCCTTAAATCTTGTAAATTTGGCAACGATCAGATTGACAACGAAGCCCAGCAGCATAACCAAAGCCACTTCCGTACCATAGGTATTCAATGCAAGACCTGTTGCGACCTCTACCTGCGTGGTAACTCCTTCGATTCCAAATGCTACATTGAACAAATCTGTAAATGTCTGTACAACACCTGACATTGCTGAAGATCCAATGTTGAAGACCATAAATCCGATAACTGTTTTCATCGTACCGCTGATCACATCCGTTGCGTGCTTTTTCTGCAGCAGCAGACCAATCATCGCAATCAGCCCCATAATCAATGCGGTATTCGTGATTGCGCTAAAATCGCATCTAACATATGTTTTCTCTCCTTTAGTTATTTTTATACATTCCCTTGTTCATCCCTATTTTGTGGCAAGAAACTCTTCCATTTTGGATTTCATTTCCACCTTGTCCATGATATTGCGAATCCCCAGTGCATAAGGAACCTTGTCCTTTAATTCATCTGCCAGATCATCCATCGTGATAACAAGATCCCCGCTAAATCCATTCAGTGAATCCAGATTTCCATGCTCTGTCTGGATCGGATAGCCGTTTTCGCTGATGACCTGATCCGCCTTGATTTTCAACAGCATACTGGATCCCATGCCTGCACGGCAACATACTAAAGCTTTGTACATATCAGTTTCCTCCTTTTTCTATTTACTGATGTATTCCATGATTTCCTTTGCGCTCTCTGCATGTTCCAGGAGCCTGTAAAATTGAGCATCCTCAAACATTCCCGCCAGCTCAGCCAGTGCATTCAGATGTTCCATGTTATCCTTTGCACTTAAACAGAACAGATATTTCACAGGATCGTTTGCTTCATTTCCGAAGACAACCGGTGTCTTTAAGGTTGCGATACCAATGGCACTTTCCAGTGCTCCGGACTCCGGTCTGGCGTGTGGAAGTGCAACATGCTTGGTAAGAACAATATAAGGACCGTTTTCTTTAACCCCTGTAATCATGTCATCCACATAGGACGGCTTGACCTTGTGTTCGTCTATCAGCGGCTGCGCAGATTTGCGAATTGCTTCTTCCCAGTCAGCAGCTTCAATGTTCAGCCGGATCAGCTTTTCATCTGTCAGATCTTTCAGCATCATGTCACCTCCTTCACGCTTCCTCGTTTGCTTTACACCTAGATAATAAAAGAGATTCAAAAACATTTCAATCCAATTTAAGTTCAACTTTTGTTTTGGATAATGACAGGATATGAACTCTTGAAAGCCCTTTATTTATAGGCTTTTCAAAGCATTTAACCATATATTTGTAAAGTCTTATTTTTGTTTTGCGAACACACAGACTCTGTACTGAAGTTATAAAAAGCCGGTAAATAACGTGCTGCAGTGTTATCTCTATCCATACAAAAAATGTGATGTATGCAGTTGAAGCTGGCTGCTGTTGTCAGTGCTGCGACCACTGTCATCAAACTGAAGGAAGGCATTTCCCGGGAAACAGAATTCTTCGACAAAAATATACAGACATACAAAAAGGATGCAGCATATTGATATGTTACATCCTTTTTCTATTTGATTACTGATTTACTTCTGCATATTTTCTCCGCTCAGGACTCAGATTATCCACATAATAGCGGATTGTCAGACTCGCTGCGCATTTGCTTTTGTTTTTTGGCTCTACGATAAAGCCGTCACCCTCCAGCATAGCATCAAGCATAGCCTTACAGCATACATTTTGATTTCTTATGCCCGGCTCGCACTCTTCCAGCAGATCCTTCGCATTCACTTCGATGTACAGCCACTGCTTGTCATGTGCTTCCTGCTTCTTTGCCTGTAAACAGTTAAGATAATCCTGCATTGTCAGTTTTTCCATAGATATTTCTCCCTTCTGTTCTAGGATATGATAATTATTCGCCCTCATTATATCATGTTTCTATAGATAATCACAGGTTTCCGTGAAATTTTAAGCTACCTTTACAGCCTGTATGAATATGGTTTCATCCTATTTTTTCTTTCAGCTTATCAATACACCAGTTGGCCCATTTGATTTCATTTTGATAGTACAATAAATCCATAGGTCATTGTCATTCCCCAGTAAAAGGATTCATTATCCTTGTGAATCTGTGCTTCGAATTCCGGAATCTTATTCAGATCTTCATTCATTTTATCAATGATATCAGAACACTCCCGTATGTATTTCTCCAGTAGGCGCATCGTCTTATCAATATCGATATTGCTGGAAAAGAATATTTTAATCAGCAGCGGATTCTTGTACTTCATGATATCCTCAAGATCCGCATCCGCCAGCCAGCGGTTAAGCTCCAGTCTTCCCTCATCAGTAATATGAAACACCTTTTTATTCGGCTTATCACTCTGATATACAATCTCACTGTCCACCAGTTATGCTTTGTACAGGTGTTCAGCTCCTTATAGATCTGCGACTCTGCGCATGCCAGAAAAAGGCAATGCTTGACTTAAAATAACGGTCAATATCATAACCCGTCATTTCCGCATAGTTCAACAGACCCAGAATTGCATGTTTCAGCGGCATAGGTACCCTTCTTTCTACATTTGCAGTATTCTACTATTAGAATACTATAGGAACGGCAACTTTGCAACTATATTCTTTCTTGAGAATCACCTTCGCGATTTCGTATTGATCGGATTGCATGCATGATTTTCTCATTGTTTTCCGTAATCATTGCTTGAAATTCCTTTGTTTTCTCTTTTACCATAAGTTCATAATTATCAATGAGACCCTGTGTTATTTCCTTCATATCAATCTCATTCAGCTTTGCGACTGGAGAAGAAATTCTAACCGTATCCGCCATTTTCTGAAGCGTCTTGTTTGGCTGCAGCTCCTTGACCTTATCCATAATCAGCTTAGTCTTACGGCGGTCGAATAAATCCTGCAGGGTGATGGTCGCCATTTCCTCCTCCGGAATATCCTCAAACAGCGATACATACCGGGATACATCCACAAGCATCAGCTTATACAGCTCTTCCATGGAACAGCCGCTGTCAAAATACTCGTCCATTTTAGCGACAACCCTCTGCACCCGTTCCTCCTTCAGATTCATGAAGAAATCATTGATGAATGATAGAAGAACTTCGGCATAACCGTTTTCTTCTCCGCCATAACATAAGCATTGTCCCGAAAATCCATCGCATACAAATTGTGGTTGTGATACAGCTCCTCCATGTTTGTACATGGATAACAGGAACGCACATAAACCGGTTCTTTTAAATTTTCAAAAAACGCTGAAACGCAGTCATTCTCATTCTCAAAAATCAGCAGCTTTTCCAGAAATTCCGGATCCTTGGCACGCTGTTCATACAGGGAAAGAATCGGCTTTGTGATCCCCGGTGCATTAAAGCTTACCACCTTTACCAGGTAATCCTGCAGCTCTTTTTTCATTGTCAAGGCAACATACAGCGACAGATTGCCGCCCTTGGAATGTCCGCACATATAAAAGGGTTTTTGTATATCTGTTTTCTGTATCTGGTGCAGTGTAAGAATCTGTTGCCAGGTGGGGTCCTTCAAAAACATACGGAAGTTGTCCTTCCAGTCCTGCCATCCGGTTTTGTGATGTACATCATCCAGCTTTTCACTTCCGCGGAAAGCAAATATCAAAGCATCCTCCATCTCAAATGTATAATACACAACACCGCTGTCTGCGTTATCGTTATACCATTCCTTTACTGTCATATGCGCATATTCGTCCGGGTTGATCTGACGGACAAGCTTCATGTTGTTTTGGAAATCTGGATACTGACCGTAATCCTGCATCAGCTGCTCATCCTCCTGTATATGCCGAATCATATCCGAAACCGGTATGTTCACCGCATAGGTATCAAAATAGGAAAGAAGAGAAAGCTCATAAAATGTTTTTTCACATAGCATCGTCATCACCCTCACTTTTTTCATCATTATAAAACTTTTCTTAAGAATTACAAGAGTTCTTTCCTTTTTTAAGAATTACGATACACTGTAGAAAATGGAGGAAGGCATGAAAAAAACGTTCGTAAACGCAAGAAAAAGAAAATTAACCGCTATATTCCCATACTTGCCAGCGGACTTCTGATTGCCCTGACGGTTCTGGTTATCTCATGGGTTTTCTCTGCCAGAAGGACCTATACGGTTGTAATCCTGAAAGAAGGTGCCGAGCAGGAGTATGCACAATACCATTCTCTGGCGCAGGCAAAGGAAGAAATGCTGACGCAGACAAAACGAGCGGAAAAACAAAATGCAGGTATCCGCTATGATCATAAGCTGATTGCGATCGGTTATGGTGTCGTACAATTTCAAAGAAAGGACTGTACGCTCAACACCTCCTACCGTATGGCAGAAACAGAGGAAACAGGCTATACAAACGGCTGCTATGGAAATGATGCCGCCTTTGTCGATATCAGTGACGACGGAAACGAAGTACGGTTTCGTCAGGCAGGAGTGGATGGCTGGGCAGCTGTCGATGAAGTCACCTTACATAATTATTATGACGAAAATGATGTGGCGTCCATCAATCACTATACTGCAACATCTCATCTGTTAACGCATAAAATAACAACGAATATAGCAGAATCCAGCTACGCCAATGAGCTGTCCATGGGAGAAACAGGCTGAAGGATCACGCCTATTACAGCTATGACGGTCATTATTTTTATTCCACCTTTGAAGATATGATTGATGATTATCGTAAGGGAAGTCATGAAAGAGCCGCAAATAAAGAAGCCTTTTACAATTACTATCAGTTTCTGCCGCATCGCAGCATCAGCCGCTATGCAGCGGACGATATCAACTGGTATGTGGAAAACTATCTCGGCTTTGCGTCCTCCTCGCAGTCTCTTCTGTATGACAGCGGCGCCTGGTTTATAGAGGCGCAGAAGCGTTATGGCACAAATGCCATCATGATGTTCGCACTGGCAATGAACGAAAGTGATTTTGGACGAAGTGCAATTGCACGGGAAAAGAAAAATCTGTTCGGTCATGCAGCGTATGATGATTCCCCCTCACAAAGCGCCTCCGGCTATAAAAGCGTAAGGGAAAGCATCCTTGCGCATGCGGAAAAGTACCTGCAAAACAGTTATCTCAATCCGTTGAGCGATCTGTATCATGGAGGGTTCTTCGGCGATAAGGCAGGCGGCATGAATGTACGCTATGCCTCGGACCCCTACTGGGGAGAAAAGGCTGCGGATTTTTATCGGACCTTCGATATGGTGATGCAGGGAAGGGACCGTGACATTTCCTACCTTGTCAGTGAACAGCCAGTCACCGTATATTCCTCAAAGAAAAAAGACACTGTACTGTATAGGGCAGGAGCTGTTCCTTGCTCTCATCTTGTATTGAAGCAGGAGGATGGATGGTTTCAGGTGCGCAGCATGGTCCTGTCCATAACGGAACGCTACAGAAAAACAGCAGCGCCTATGGATTTATACAGGAGGACTTGACGAACCAAATCCGTATACTACAATAAAGAGAGAAAAGGCGGAAGCCTTTCTGAAAGGAGAAGCTATGAATAAAAAAGGACTGTTATTTGATTTTAACGGAACGATGTTTTTTGATTCTGAAAAGCATAAGGAAGCATGGGATGTATTTTCTCAGAAATATCGCGGATGTCCGATTTCAGATTATGAGCTGGATCATACCCATGGGAAGACAAACAAGAAAATCATCGAGCTGCTGCTCGGCGACATGCGTGATGAGGAGAGTGAAAAGCTGTCCAAAGCAAAGGAAGCGCTGTATCGCGAGTGCTGTATCAATGATCCGAAGATGTTTCATTTAGTGGACGGTCTGGAGGATGTACTGGATAATCTGAAAGAGCTGCAGATACCAATGACCATCTGTTCAGCATCCATTAAGGATAATATTGATTTCTTTATTTCTTCCTTTCACCTTGACCGCTGGTTTGATATTGATAAGATCATTTATGACGACGGCACCCATGTCGATAAGATATCTATGTTTCATGAAGGTGCTCAGGCAATCGGAGTAAAGCTGGAGGACTGTATGATTATTGAAGATTCTCTATCCGGTCTTGATTTTGCATATCGCTGTCAGCCGGGCAGACTGATTGCGATTACCACGCCGGAGCGAAAAGCTGCATATGAGAAAATTGCAGGTGTTCATGCAGTCATCCATGATTTTCGCAATTTTGATACCTCTTTCTTTTTAAAGTAAATATTTCCAATATAAATAGGTAAATTTTGACAAATGTTAAAAAAAAGTTGATTTTACATATAAAATAGGTTATATTAACTATGTTAGTGTTATCAGCTGGCTTACTCTTTCTTCCCCCACCCATATAGGTAAGTCAGTATATCTTCCCCCAGATCGATAACACTAACACTTTTTTATGTCATGATATACCCGACATTGCATATCGTACTTTTCAAAGCAATCGTCGTTACTTTATAATTTCACACCGTCATACAGAAAAAGGCTCAAGCTGTTTCCTTTCGTTAGGATACTCTTGAGCTTTTTTCCAGTTTGAAACAGGCAAAGAGGCGTATGCCATATTATCGCCTGTGCATACAATGTTTACAGAGGTAGCAGTGCCGCCGCTGCCTCATCAAGAATAACAGTGACATGCGGATGCAGCTGAAAGATAGATACCGGAAATTCCATTGTGACAGGATCCATGAATGCTTTCTTTGCTGTTTCGGCTTTTTCCTTTCCGCTTAGCAGAAATATAATATTTTTTGCGGACATAATTGTTTTTGGCCCCATCGTAATATAATACTCCGGTATCCGGGATGTATCCTCACTGTGGAAGTCATGATGCAGCAGCTTACGGGAATACTCTCTCAGATATGGTGTTTCATCTGTTCGCACAAGCCGTGTTCCTGCGTTCCAGCTGTCAAAGGTACCCGGTTGATTTCCACAGAAGTGGCCATTCTTCCCGATTCCCATAATCACAAGATCTAAGCCTCCCTGCTTCTGTATATCCTTATCAAAGGTTTTATAATTTTCCATATTCAAATCGTGAATATGATCCGGCGCAACCTCTGCGGCGTGGAAATATTTTTCATCCAGACTGATTTGACAAACGGATATTTCTTTCTCATGACGTTCATCCTGAATCCAGAATTCATCAAAGATATAGTAATGCACCGGATCAAACCACGCCGGCCATGCACCTGTTTGGCAAGCAGTCGATATCCCTGTATACAGGTGCTTCCGGTTGTGATAGCGATATTGGTACGTTCTTTTTCAGTATGCATGTGCTTCAGCATCAGCTGAGCCATAACCTGACTCAGTTCCTCATAATCTCTGGTAACAATAAATTTCATAGCATTCTCCTTTTCCGTAATATTCGCAGCTGCCGTATGAACTGAAATGCGGATGTACCTGTCACAGTAAGCGCCAGTGTAACTACAACAGGATTCTGATATGTCTGATTCCATAAGATAAGCAGTGGGAAGGCAATGAGAAATCCGCTGATAATAAGCAGCTTATGATGTTGTCTGCGCGATATATCCATCTGCTTCGGCAGTCGTTTCACACAGGAAAGCCGTGGCAGAAAAACACGATGTTCATATAGCTTCAGCAGTACTGCCAGCATACAGCCTGCTGAGACAGCCAGCCAAAGCGGTAGCGAAAGTCCCAGCGCAGCACCGCAAAGCGCAGTACCGGCAAACAAAGCCCCGTGCAATACCTGAAATATACCGCACTGCTCTGCGGGAATGTGATAAAGCTTATGATGCTTGGTATCCTCGATATATTGACAGTCCTGTTCAAAGCGGTGTACACGCAGCATTACAGCAGCTCTTTGATTTTGCCTGCGGCAGCTTCATCCAGAACGACTGTCACATCCGGATGCAGCTGAAAAATGGATACCGGAAAATCTTCACTGATAGGTCCGAAAAACGCTCGTTTCACTGCCTCTGCCTTTTGTTCTCCACTCATCAGGAAGACAATACTTTTCGCAGCCATGACTGTTTTCGGCCCCATGGAAATATAATGATTCGGAATACGTGCTGTATCGTCGCTATGTAAATCCTCCTTCAACAGCTGCAGCAGCAGTTCTTCTACAAGCGGTGTCGCATGTCTGTCAATACGATGGGTACCCGTATTCCAGTTATCAAAGGTTCCCGGCTGATTTCCACAAAAATGGCCATTGCTTCCAACTCCCATAATTATCAAATCCAAACCGCCAACCTGCTGTATATCCTCATCAAAGGTGTCCGCGTTACTCTCATCCAGATTGTGAATATGACTCTCCTCTACATCCGCAAGATCAAAGTATTTGTAGTCCAGGCTGGCACGGCAGATACCTTTTGGAATCCTTATACCAGAATTCATCAAAAATGTAGTAATGCACATTGTTGAAATATGCCTTCCCCTTCGTCTGTTCAGCCAGGATTTGATATCCGCGAACTGGCGTTTTGCCCGTTGTGATAGAAATATTGACACGCTCCTTGTCGCTATGCATATGCTTCAGCATTAGCTGTGCCATAACATTGCTTACTTCTTCATGATCCTTTGTAATTATAAATCTCATACATTCACCGGCAGTTTATTGAAACTGCCTTTTCCTTTCCGCTGATACTGGGGAATCAGCATCCCGTTTACAAAAGCTCCCTTATTTCAGATGCCGCTGCTTCGTCCAAAAGCACG
>ENA-OQCK01001060-OQCK01001060.1-human-gut-metagenome-genome-assembly--contig:-NODE-1060-length-11399-cov-2.070351_pt1 | contig 11399 bp, 13 predicted proteins | sample MGYA00242498_ERZ504578 | MGnify/ENA primary metagenome ERZ504578 (study PRJEB26092, sample SAMD00036229) | human gut metagenome | host: Homo sapiens | study: EMG produced TPA metagenomics assembly of... | reverse complement strand
TAGCGCAGTCGAAGTGATGAAAGTAAGGATTCTCACTGAACGAGACTAACCTGATCTGCCCGATTCCGCAAAAGCAGATCGATGTCAATCCGAAACTGACACAGAACGACTATAGAATCGAATCCCGAAATTAATCGAAAAGAAAGTGTATCAAAATCCCCTTGTTCGCGCTTGATATAATGCGATCCCGCGTCAAGCGCGGGAACAAAGGATAGTTTTGATACACTTTTCTGCTTTTTTTCTATCTTTACAGCATACCTAAAATAATATAACATGAAGAGCTGGACAATTTTATTAAGTACGTTGTGTTTATTCTCATGCAACCAACAGGAAAATAAATTTGAAAAATATGTAGACCCGCTGATCGGTACAGATATCCGCATCGTACAAGGAAAAGACAAGAACTCGACGGAAGAACGCGGACAAATCATGCCGGCAGTCGGGGTTCCACACGGTATGACCAACTGGGTGGCACAGACACAGGCGACCGAACAGAAATGTCATCCTCCCTACTATTATTTCCAGGATGCAATCCAAGGATTCCGGGCCAGCCACTGGATGAACGGCTCCTGTACACAAGACTACGGAAGTGTCACGATCATGCCGCTCTGTAATAAGCTCGAAACAGACCCGGTCAAACGCTCCTCCTCTTTCGACCATACTAAAGAGATAGCGACTCCCTCCTATTATTCAGTTGACTTGAACGACTATGGCATCCATGCCGAACTGACCGGACTCTCCCGTGCCGGAATTATGCAATTCAGCTTCGAACAGGATGGTGACCACTATATCGTGATCGAGCCCAACAGCGATGAAGGTGTCGCCTTCGTCGAGGTCGATCCTGAGAAAAAAGAAATTACCGGTTACAACCCCGTACACCGCATCTACCAGGGATACGGCAAGGAAGCCGGATTCAGCGGACATTTCGTAATCCAGCTGAATGAAGAAATTGCCGACTATGGCGTTTGGGACAGCACCACGATCACATCCGGACGGAAATCGGCAAGAGGGCAAAAACATGCTGTCGGAGCTTGGGTAAAACTGGCTTCCGATAAGCCGGGAAAGACATTGGTCAAGGTAGCCACCTCTTTCACGAGCATCGACAACGCCCGCAAGAATCTGCCTGCGAAATCCCGGGATGGGACTTCAACGAAGTACGGCAAGCTTCATCCGACACCTGGAACCAAACTTTGGGGCAAATCGCTGTAAAAGGGAACAATGAAGAAGAAAAGGTAAAATTCTATTCGGCTCTCTACAACGCACACTTCCTGCCCCGCACATTCAGTGACGTGGACGGCTCTTATCCGAAATTCGACGGTGGCGGACAGATTATGAAGATGGATCACGGAACCTACTATTGCGACTTCTCGCAATGGGATACCTATCGTGCCGTCCACCCTCTATTCTCCATCCTCAACCCTTCCCGCAACGGAGATATGACACATTCACTCGTATTGAAAGGACAGCAGGGCGGTTGGTTACCCATCTTCCCATCCTGGAACAGCTACACGCTGCCATGATCGGTGACCATTGCATCGCCATGATCGGAGACGCCATCATCAAAGATGCTCCGGGCTTCGACTATGAAGAAGCTTACATGCTGATGCGCAAAAACGCCTTCGAGGCCAATCCGGACTCCGGCAGCTATCGCGACGGGAAAGGCCGCCGGGCAATGGAGTCTTACCTGAAATACAACTACGTACGTTAGAGGATCAAGTAATGGAAGCATTCCACCGCCGTGAACAAGTCTCCCGCACACTGGAATATGCCTATGATGATTTTGTCCTTTCACAGGTTGCCAAGAAGTTAGGCAAGACAGACGATTATAAAGCGCTCATCAAACGGGCGGAAAACTACCGGAACGTAATCGACCCCGAAACCGGCTACGCCCGTGGACGCCATGCCGACGGAACCTGGATCGAGCCCTTCGACCCGTTTGCCTCCACTTCGTTTATCTGTGAAGGGACTCCTTACCATTACACCTGGTATGCTCCCCAGGACATAGCTGGCTGATCCGACATATGGGCGGAAAAGAGCGCTTCATCAACCGCTGGATACTTTCTTCGAAGGAGATTATTACTGGCATGGCAACGAACCGGGACACCACATCGCCTATCTTTTCGCTTATGCTGGCGAACCCTGGAAGACCCAAAAATGTACATGACATCATCAACCGCGAGTATTTCACTACTCCCGACGGACTTTCCGGCAATGACGATGCCGGCCAGATGTCATCCTGGCTGGTTTTCAGCATGGTTGGCTTCTATCCGGTCTGTCCGGGCATGCCCTACTATGTGATCGGTAGCCCGTCATTCGAAGAAAGTGTTATCACACTTGAAAACGGCAAGAAATTCACAATCAAAGCCAAAGGGGCATCGGAAAAGAATATCTACATTCAGTCGCTACCCTTAACGGTCAGCCATACGACAAGAGCTACATCCTCCACAAAGACATCATGAACGGAGGCATCCTTCGTTCGTCATGGGAGATACCCCTAACAAGGAATGGGCCTCAGCTACCGGATCGCTTCCACCTTCACTCGGTTTATAAAGAACGACACATGAAAAGAATCATTTACATACTCCTGCTCTGTCTTGCCGTCCTATCGGCAAAGGCAGGGCAGGATACACCCGTCAGATTAGGAATCATCGGACTGACCCACTCGCATGTGGGAGGTGTTTTAAACGATAAAAACAAACCTTATGTCATAGCCGGCATTGTCGAACCTGATAAGCAATTGGCGGAACGTATGTCCAAGCGATTCGGTTTCAGCATGGAAATCGTATATTCCACCATGCAGGAACTTACGACCAACAGCATCCCGAGGCTGTTGCCTGCTTCAACGCAACCTATTATCATCAGGATGTCGTCCGATTCTTCGCCCCCAAAAAGGTTCACATCATGGTCGAGAAACCGTTGGCTACGAATAGTAGACAAGCCAAAGAGATGGCGGAACTCGCTTCCGGCACGGAATACACCTGCTGACCAACTATGAAACGACTTGGTACGGTTCTCATGAGGCAGCCGCACAACTCATACGGAAAGGGGAAATCGGAGAAATACGCAAAGCGATCTTCCGCGACGGACATACTGGCCCGGTAGAACGGAACACGCATCCCGAAATGATCCCCTGGATCAAAGACCCTGTCTTAAACGGTGGTGGTGCTGTGATGGATTTCGGCTGTTACGGGGCCAACTTAATGACTTGGCTGATGGACAACCGAAAACCCCTCTCCGTTGTATCGGCTTTCCAGACCATCAAACCGGATCAATATGAAGAAGTGGAAGACCAGGCCACCGTTATCCTGACCTATCCGGAAGCCCAATGCATCCTCGAAGCCTCTTGGAACTGGCCAGTCAATATGAAGACCTCCGAGATATACGGAAAAAACGGCTATATTCAGATTCCGGATAAAGAAACGCTACTGATCCGTACAGGCGAAAAGTCACTCGTACAACAAATCAACCCGGTAAGCCGTCCCGCCCCCTATAATAACCCGTTCTCCTATTTTTGCGCCGTGGTTAGAGGAAGTGCAGAAGAAGATCCCCAGTCATCCTTGCAGAATAATCTGATTGTAATGGAAATTCTTGATGCAGCGAAAGAATCGGCAAAAACAGGAAAGGTAATCTATCTGAAATAAGTATCGTTTTTCCTTTAAATTTTTACTATATTTACACGCTAATCGATAGGGAGTGATGGAATATTCAACAGATTTAAAGCTTTCAATCAATTATTCGCAGATTATCAAGGACGGTTCATCCGCTTTGCGAATATGTATGTGAGGGATATGGCCGTTGCCGAAGATTTCACCATAGAGGCACTGATGCAATACTGGGAAAACCGGAACACACTAAAGGCCGATTCCAATGTTCCGGCCTATATACTCACGATCATCAAAAACAAATGCATCAACTACCTGCAACATATACAAGTCAGGGAAGATGCCAGCGAACACCTGAAGAATCATGCCGAATGGGAACTGAACACCCGCATTTCCACCCTCGAAGCCTGCGATCCGGAAGAACTGTTTACAGCCGAGGCGCAAGAGATCGTGAACAAGACATTGGCCACCCTGCCCGAACAGACCCGCCGTATTTTCATCATGAGCCGCTACGAAAACAAACCTTACAAAGAGATAGCGGAAACACTCGGTATGACTACCAAAGGCGTGGAATACCACATCACCCAAGCCTTAAAAAAGTTACATATCAACCTGAAAGACTACATTCCATTATTTGCATTCTTATCCTACATGAGCTAAAATATATTCTTCTATTAAATTGAAGAGATTTATAGTCCATAAACATCCGCCATCTCAGATTATTTATATCTTTGTGAAAATGAAAAAACACAAACTATGGACGATAAATTTTATATAAAAGACGGCTCTTTCTGTTTTATAATACCTTTTTTTACAAAGGAGTCTGATATCTGCGACCAATTTTTCCAGAATCTAAAAAACAAGCGGAAAGAAGTTGATGCTAATTTCTCGGGAGATGAGAACATCAAAGAAAAAATGAAAGTAACAGAGATCACCAAAAACGAATTTGTCCAAAATATTAAAAATGCAAACTTTCCCTTTATACAAACAAATTTCAGTTGCAAGTTCTGTACCCAAGAACAGTTATTGTATAAAAGGAAACACCTATGTCAATGCGTCTCTTCAGCTGTGAAATTTCATGATGACATCAGTCAGAAGAATGATTCAACACAACTTACTTAGACCATTATTCCGCCTCATATTCGCATAACGACGTCTTCTGTGAGTTTGATTTCAACGTAATTTCTCTACATCAATCACGATAACGAAGGAAAGATAAGTTATGTAGTGATAGAAATGAATACCAAGAACATAAAAGGGAATTTGTTCAGCGATGTTACTCCCGATGATACACTTGATCCGGAATATATCATCTTTATCAAGCATCTTTTTTTATAAACGCAAAATGACACTTGATCTAATACGCAAAGGATCAACAGAAAAGAAAGAATACTGCCTACAAAACTGGGCAACCGACTATATGAGAAAACTCTGTGTTGCCTTAGGTATCTCTTATCACAGCGCAGTTCCCGATTATGTCAAAAATGCAGCATTCAGATATTCCTTTATCGAACTGAAAGAACTGAGAGACGGAAACAACCAGCCTGTCTATTTTAATTTTGATAACATAGAGAAGTTCCTTGAAGATCATAGTCACTTGACATACGGTTTACTTCTTAGCGATGAAGGATGGAGAGCCGTTCCCAAACACATTATAACAAAAAAGCTACAAGATTATTGGTTCACACGAAAATTCTCTTGCACCTTTTCCTACAGCATAATGCTTTGCTTTTCAACCTAAAAAGTTCGAAAGAAGGAAAAGCTTACTCTAAATTTGGGCAACATTGGTTCAGCAGATACAAAGATGATAAATATGCAGATTATATCACCTCCGTCCCTTGCCTGACAGGGATCGATACACTTGCTATTTTGTATTTTTAAAAGCAATAGCAAAGCAAGTATATATTGACAAATACAATGGGGGAAAGTCAAGAAGAACTACCCTTCGTTATATCTTTGGTGAAACAGTCCGTATTATGGGGCAGATCCATCATTCAGAAAATTAGACAGGAAAAGCGAACAATAAAAGTCTCCAAACTACTGATAGAAGCCAGGAATAATTTGGAGTTACTAACAAGAATCTTGAACTCTCCCTCTTTTATGCTAGGAGAGATAAAAGGGATGGAAGAATGTATATACAGGCAATTCGGTATCATCGACACGATCAAATATGTAAAAGAGATCTATCAGAGGCAATCGGATAAATTGCACTTCAGCTACGAGATCAACAATAATAATACAATTAAGATCTTAACAATACTAACTGCAGTTATTGGTCTCTCACAGGTATTCCGTTCACTTTGGTTCAGTATTACCGTTTTAGTATCAGTCATTAGCATTTATATATATTATGGAGTTAAATACAACTGGTTTAAAAACAAAGATAATAATTCTATGAAAAATGATTGGATAGATAAAGAAGTCATATATCAGGTATTCGTTGACAGGTTCGCAGGTTTTCCTGAAACAAAAGAGAATGGTAACATTTTCATGGGAGGAAACCTCCAGGGAGTAATTGATCGGTTGGATTATTTGCAGAACATGGGCATAACAACCCTATGGCTCTCTCCCATCTATTGTACCGCTAATTACCATGGCTATCATGCAACCGATTTCATGAATATAGATCCAAGGTTCGGCACAATGAGGGAATTGGCAGAACTCATCGAATCTGTACACAAACGGAAAATGAAGATCATCGTAGACTTTGTGCCCAATCACTGTTCTATCAACCATCCATTTTTTCAAGATGCCCTAAACAATAAGGATAGCAAGTACCGTGACTGGTTTTATTTCAATAAGAAGAATGAGTATACCTGCTTCCTTAAATATCAAGAGCTACCAAAGATAAACCTAGATAACCAGGAAGCACGTAAATACATGATTAATGTTGCCCGTTTCTGGTGTGCCAACTCTTTCGATGGTTTACGAATAGACCATGCAGTAGGTCCTTCATTCGATTTCTGGGATGAGCTAATGTCTACAATGAGAAAGGAATTTCCAGATAAGATATTCTTTGGCGAGGTATGGTGCCAAGGTATCAAAAAACAATGTTACAAAACCCTACACTTAAAACGCAACTGGATCAAATATATATTCGGAATCAAACAAGAAAGTTTCCAACGCGACTATATCAACGTTTTAGACGGAATCTTGGACTTCAAATATAGAGAGATCCTAATAGACGCAATAGAAAAAGGCGAACGCATTCTAAATAACCCTCAATTGGAAGCGCGGGTAAAAAAGCATTTCAGCAAATATCCCAGCAACTTCAAATTACTTTTATTCTTGGATAATCATGACACTGATCGTTTCCTTTTCCATTGCAAAGGAGATAAAAGCCTTTTGTTAGAAGCGATTGAGTTTTCCTGCAAATGGGATAGAGCATTTATACTCTATTACGGAACCGAACAGGGTATGAAAAACAGTATCACTATTTTTGACGAAACTGCTTACGCCGACCTGCGTGTCAGAGAACCAATGAACTGGGACCTAAAAAAAGAAGAGACTATGTACGATTCAATAGCCAATATACTGAAAAGAAAGACAAATAACCAATACTAAATTAAGATGTATCGAAAACTTCTAATCAAGCTTTCGATACATCTTAACTTTCAAGCGATCACCTCGACAATATTACCATCCGGGTCCAAAACAGCCCCTTCATAGTAGCCGTCTCCTGTGGTACGCGGCTCACCTACGATCTTGTAGCCGTCCGAACGGAACCGTTCAATCATGACATCCACCTTCTCTTTCGATCCGGTAGAAAAGGCAAAATGGGCAAGTCCGATGAACACGTCTGCCGTTTCTCAGGTAATATCGGTCCGCTGCATGATTTCAAGCGAAGCTCCTCCTTCGAAGGTTACGAAATAGGAGGCAAAGCCTTTCTTCGGGTTCACATATTTCTCGTTGCTTTTCCCGTTGAAATACTTGATATAAAAATCACGCGAACGTTCCAGTTCATTCGTCCAAATAGCGATATGAGTCAATTGCATATGTTATTCTTATTTACAAATCCGACAACCGGCGCATCTCGCCAGTTCTCCGCGAAAACGTTTTTCTACCAATTTGTGCAGACGGTCTTTCAAGGCATCCAGACGTACATAGTCAATCACATCCGAGGTGAAAGCTACACTCAGCAACATGCGTGCCTCATCACGAGGAATGCCGCGGCTCTGCATATAGAACAAGGCGTTTTCGTCCAACTGTCCGGTGGTCATACCATGCGAACATTTCACATCGTCGGCATAGATTTCCAACTGGGGCTTGCTGTACATGCGGGCTTCACGGGTCGCGCAAAGATTGCGATTCGTCTGATAGGCCACTGTCTTCTGTGCATCTTCCTTCACTAATATACGGCCGCTGAACGCACCAACCGCATGGTCATCCAAGACATTCTTGAACAGCTCGTTGCTGGTGCAATAAGGTACGGCATGCGTAATATGGCTGTAGGTGTCCAACTGCTGTTCCTTATCCAGGATCGACATACCGCACAAAGTTGCTTCAGCCTGTTCGCCGTTCAGCTCGATATAATAGTTATTACGGGTAAGGCCGTTATTCAGTGTGATACCATTCACCAAAACATTACTTCCCGCTTCCTGCTTCACATGTACGGAGGCAAAACGAGTAGTTGACACGCTGCTCTCTTCGAGGTCGTAGTAATCGAAGAAGGCGCCTTCGCCCGCAAAAATTTCGACAACCTGTGTCGCTAAGAACTTGACATCGTCGATGCTATGGTCGCACACCAGCAGCTTGGCTTCCGAACGGGCCTCCATAATCACCAGGATACGGCGATTCGCCATCGTGTCCACATCACTACGGAAAATATTCACCAATTGGATCGGACGCTCCACAACGACACCTTCCGGCACATAGACCACAAAACCATCCTGAGCCAGTATCGTGTTCAAAGCAACGATACCATCCTTACCGGTCGGAGCCGCTTTACCGTAATAACGGGAGGCTACTTCGGGATATTTCTCCATGAAAGTACGCATCCCCCGCATAAACGCCTCGGGAAGATGGGCTTTCGGCAACATCTTGTCATAGAAAGTATCGTTCACCACAAAATAAAGAGAAGTACTCAGGTTGGGGACGTCACAACGGAATACGTCATACGGATTGACCGGGATATCAAGACGATTGATATTCACCCCATAGTCCGGAGCAAAAGCCTGGGCCACATCGGTATATTTATAATCTTCACTCTTCACCGTCGGAAAGCCCAACCGCTCCAAATCAGCCAAAGCCTGTGTGCGGGGTGCATTCTGCACGCCTGAGGCATGGCGACGGATCAGGTCCTCATAGCGGGTGAAAAGATCAATATATTGTTGTTCAGCCTTCATGTCACTCATCTCCCATCTCTTTCTTGATCCAGTCGTAACCTTTTTCTTCGAGCTCGAGGGCCAGTTCGGGACCGGCTGTCTTGACGATACGTCCTTTGTAGAGGACATGTACAACATCAGGCTTGATATAATCCAGCAGACGCTGATAGTGCGTGATAACGATAGCCGCATTCTCAGGTGTACGCAATTGGTTCACACCATTTGCCACGATACGGAGGGCATCGATATCCAAACCGCTGTCCGTTTCATCGAGAATCGCCAGCTTCGGTTCCAACATCGCCATCTGGAAGATTTCGTTCCGCTTCTTCTCACCGCCCGAAAACCCTTCGTTCACGCTGCGGCTCGCCAGCTTATTGTCCAGTTCGACAATCGCACGCTTCTCACGCATCAGTTTCAGGAAATCGGTAGCCGATACAGGTTCCAGTCCTTTGTATTTACGATGTTCGTTCAGAGCGGCACGCATGAAGTTCACCATGCTGACCCCCGGAATCTCCACCGGATACTGGAAACTCAGAAAAATACCTTCGCGACTACGATCTTCCGGCTCGAGATCCAGCAGGTTCTTACCATTGAAGATCACCTCCCCTTCCGTTACATCGAATGCCGGATTACCGACCAACACACTGCTCAAGGTACTTTTTCCGGAACCGTTCGGCCCCATAATAGCGTGTACCTCACCCGCCTTGACAGAAAGGTTGATCCCTTTCAATATTTCTTTGCCATTGATATTGGCATGTAAATTCTTTATCTCTAACATAACTTTATAATTTATGATTTATGCGATTTATGATTTATGATTTATGCGTTGATGATAAATCATAAATCATAAATCATCCTACGCTTCCCTCTAAAGAAATGGTCAACAGCTTCTGGGCCTCCACGGCAAATTCCATAGGAAGCTTGTTCATTACCTCGCGGGCATATCCGTTTACAATCAGGCCGACCGCTTCTTCCACCGAGATACCACGCTGCCTGCAATAGAACAACTGCTCCTCGCTGATCTTGCTCGTCGTCGCTTCATGTTCCACTACCGCCGTTTCGTTCTGGATATCGGTATAGGGGAAGGTATGGGCGCCACAGGTCGAACTAAGCAACAGGCTGTCGCACTGGCTATGGTTACGGGCACCTTCGGCACGGGGAGAAACTTTCACCAAGCACGATAGCTGTTCTGGCTATGTCCGGCGGAGATCCCCTTCGAGACGATCGTACTGCGGGTATTCCGCCCGAGATGGATCATCTTCGTACCGGTATCGGCCTGCTGGTAATTGTTGGTGACGGCCACCGAGTAGAACTCACCAACCGAATTATCACCAGCAGGATACAACTCGGATATTTCCAGGTGATGGCGGAACCGGTCTCCACCTGTGTCCAGGAGATCTTGCTTCCTTCGCCCTTGCACAGTCCGCGCTTAGTCACGAAGTTATAGATTCCTCCTTTCCTTCCTTATCGCCCGGATACCAGTTCTGGACAGTAGAATATTTTACTTCGGCCCGTTCGTGCGCTACGATTTCGACAATAGCGGCATGAAGCTGGTTCTCGTCGCGCATTGGGGCGGTACAGCCTTCGAGATAGCTGACGTAGGCTTCATCATCCGCTACGATCAATGTACGTTCGAACTGTCCGGTATTGGCCGCATTGATACGGAAGTAAGTGGAAAGCTCCATCGGGCAACGCACACCTTTCGGGATATAGACAAACGAACCGTCCGAGAACACCGCCGAGTTCAATGCAGCAAAGAAGTTATCACGATAACTGACCACACTTCCCAGATACTTCTGGACCAGGTCAGGATGATGCTGGACAGCCTCGCTGAAAGAACAGAAAATAATGCCCTTCTCAGCAAGCGTTTCCTTGAATGTTGTCTTTACGGAGACGCTGTCCATCACTGCATCGACCGCCATCCCGCTAAGCTGCGCACGTTCGTGCAGAGGAATACCCAGTTTGTCGAAAGTTTTCATCAGTTCCGGATCGACCTCGTCCAGGCTCTTCGGGCCCTCCTTCTTCTTCGGGGCGGCATAGTAGATGATATCCTGATAGTCGATCGGCGGTATATTCAGGTGAGGCCAAGCAGGCATCTCCAATGTCTGCCAGTGGCGGAAGGCTTTCAAGCGGAATTCAAGCAGCCATTCCGGTTCATTCTTCTTGGCAGAGATAATACGGACAGTCTCTTCGTCCAATCCTCGATGAATCACCTCCGTATCTATATCGGTAACGAATCCGTACTTATAGTCACCGGTCGTCACCTCATTTAGTATGTCGTTTGAATCTTCCATTATACATTAATATATATTGTTCAAATTATGCAACCTATTCCTCCTTAAAAAACAAATTTTGGAAGTAAATGGTTGGGATTATTTCTTTGACTGAATTATAAAAACGGGATTCGACCTTTGCCCACGCCGGGATCAGGACCGATCCCTTGTCTATCATCTCCATACCGTTCAGCAGAAGG
>ENA-OQCK01001059-OQCK01001059.1-human-gut-metagenome-genome-assembly--contig:-NODE-1059-length-11411-cov-3.603332_pt1 | contig 11411 bp, 15 predicted proteins | sample MGYA00242498_ERZ504578 | MGnify/ENA primary metagenome ERZ504578 (study PRJEB26092, sample SAMD00036229) | human gut metagenome | host: Homo sapiens | study: EMG produced TPA metagenomics assembly of... | reverse complement strand
CAAAAAGCTCCCGGATCAAAATTCTACGGCAATATCTTCAAACAACATTATATGATACAAAAAGAGGGACAATACAAGGGGTATCCACTACGTACCTATGTCGAAATAATTTCCAAGGTGGATTCAGCGACCATTTCCCTGTATATATCTATATAAGCAAATAAAACTGAAATACTTATGAAAATAAAGAGTTTTCTAATCATGGTATTATCTTTGATTTCGCTGACTGTCGCTGCACAGAACGGCGGAATCAAGGGTAAAGTCGTATCACGTGCCACGCGTACGGCTATTGACGGTGTGAAAGTCACTTTAACACCGGGCAACGTCACAACGACAACTGACGAAAAAGGTTACTTCATATTTGAGAATTTGAATAAAGGTGAATATTCACTGGCTTTTGAAGCGGCAGAATATGAGCCATTGTCCATTGCGGTCCGGGTAGACAAACTGATAAGGGACATTAACAATGTAGTGTTAGTACCCGACAATCAATCTCCTACTGTGGACGATGCTATTTTTGCAGAATTTGATACGGAGACTTTGGACGATGCCCAATCATTGCCTTCATCACTGTCGGCATCCAAAGATGTATTCAACAACATCGCTTCCTACAAATTCAGCGAGATGCGTTTCAACCTTCGCGGATACGACTCACGCTATACTGATGTATACTTGAACGGTATCCTGTTCAATGATGCACTGACCGGATATTCTCCTTGGTCATTATGGAGCGGGTTAAACGACGCTACCCGTAATCAGGAAGTTACTTCAGGATTGAATATGGGAGAAATGGGTATTGGTAGCCTCGGCGGTACAACCAACATCAATACGCGTCCTTCACAAATGCGTAAAGGATTCCGTGCCAGTCTTGTAAATGGCAACTCAACATACCGTTTCCGTGGTATGGTGACGTATGCCTCAGGACTGCAAGATAATGGTTGGTCATACGCCTTCTCCGTTTCAACCGACAGGGAGGTAACTCTTATGCTCGTGGTGTATATTACAATGCATTCGGATATTTCGCTGCCGTAGAAAAACAATTCAACGACCAACACCGTTTGGCTTTGAGCGTATTAGGTGCTCCGACAGAAAGAGGTACTCAACAAGCTGCCACTCAGGAAGTGTATGATCTAGTCGGAAACAACTATTACAACCCGAACTGGGGTTGGCAAAGCGGTAAACGCCGTAATGCACGTGTACGTAATTATCACGAGCCTATCGCCGTATTGAATTACACTTATGACATCAACGACCGTTCACAACTGAACGTGGCTACTTCCGTACGCTTCGGAGAGAACGGTTATTCGGCACTTACCTGGTATGCCGGTCCCGACCCACGCCCCGACTATTACAGATATTTGCCCAGCTACTCTAACGGGACTACTTACGGTGCCTGGTTAGATGAAGCATGGCGTGCCAATACGGATAATATCCGGCACATTAATTGGGGACAACTGTATGACATCAACCGTAATCAGGAAGAAAATGCAACGTATGGTCCGGGACACCGTTCTATCAATATGATAGAAGAACGCCATACCGACCAGTTGGACTGGAACTTCTATACACAGTTCTCTCATACGTTCCGCAATAATTCCAGAATAAATGGAGGAGTAAATTTACGCCGTAACCGTACGGAGTATTATAGCGAAGTGAAGGACCTGCTCGGTGGCGATTACTGGGTAGACATCGACAAATTTGCCGAACGTGACATGGGCGGATTAAATCCGATTCCTTATCAGAACGACATGGAATATTATGAAAAATACGGTCATGCACGCGCTGCCAAAAAAGGAGATAAATACGGGTATGATTACTACGGAAATGTACTCAACGCACGCGCATGGGCTCAGTATGAAATGAGTTTCGGCAAACTGGGTGTCAACCTGGGCGGCGAGATCGGTCATGCTTCTTTATGGCGTCACGGGTTATGGAAGAAAGGTTTGTTCCTGGATGACTCTCAAGGCAACTCTAAGAAACTTAATTATCTGACTTATAAATTAAAAGCCAACTTCAGCTATAAATTCTCGGCAGCGCACTCTATCGAGGCTAATATCATGTATATGCAAGATTCGCCGGAATTTCAGTCCGCATTTGTATCACCGCGTACACGTAACGCCGTTACTCCGGGACTTTCCGCAGAAAAAGTATTCGGTGTAGACGGTTCCTATAATTTCCGTTTAGGAGAACTTAGGGCACGTGTATCCGGCTATTATACCAAGTTTATGAATCAGAACAAGGTTCTTTCTTACTATGACGACGTAGAAGCCACTTTCTCCAACTTTGCGATGAGCGGCATTGACAAACGTCATTTTGGTGTGGAGGTTGCTGCTTCTATTCCGCTCGACGCCGGATTCTACCTGAACGGTGCACTTAGCTGGGGACAATATACATACGATTCGAATCCCACTACGTTCAGATACAGGATAATAGTGGTGAGATCAAAAACGAAGGTAAGGTATACTGGAAAAACTTCCGCGTAGAAAGTACTCCGCAGAAAGCAATGAATATCGGTTTGTCTTATCGTGGTCCCAAGAATATCTATGCTTCACTGGATTTGAATTATTACAGCAATATGTACATATCCATGAGTCCGCTGTATCGTACAGATGCGGTATTGACTCCGGGTATGACAAAAGAAGATGTTGCAGAACTCCGTAGCCAAGAGAAATTCAACTCTGCCTATGTAGTAAATGCCAGCATTGGTAAGAACTGGTTTATCAAGCGCCAGTACACTCTTGGATTCAGCCTGGAAATGAAGAATCTTCTCAACGACCAGGACATCAAGACCGGTGGTTACGAACAGGTTCGTTTGTTGAAGAACAAAGATACAAGTTACCAAACTTATCAGCCATTTGACTCCAAATATTTCTATATGTTTGGTTCGACTTACTATCTGAATCTTTATTTCCGCTTCTAATCTGTAACGAATAAAAATGAGAACTATGAGCAAATTATTAAAAATATGTATGGTTGTAGCTGCTGTACTCAGTTTTACCGGTTGCTACAATGACTTTGATGATCCTGCACCGGCTAAAGTCTGGACAGAGGCAGATTTCAACAAAGACCAAATCATTACAATCAAACAGTTGAAAGATATATATTATGCCAAATATGCTCCGGGATCAACTGCCGGACTTGGCAAATATGTAGAAATCACAGAGGATTATGTAATCCGTGGTAAAGTAATATCAAGCGACCAGGCCGGGAACGTTTATAAATCTCTTTATATCTATGACGAGACTTCCCAATCCGGCATCGAACTAAAGCTAATGGTCAGCAACTATGTGTATTATCACATGGACAGTATTTATGTGAAGACCAAAGGAATGGCTCTCGGCAACTACCGGTATATGATTAGTCTCGGTATGCCGCCTACGGAAGCGGATATTGAGAAAAACTATGCAAACCGCAATCTGGAAAACCAACTGTTGATAAACGAACATATCTGCCCGGGTGCTATGGGAGAACTGACGGAGAATGATGTTTTAGTTATTACTCCAAGCAACTATGAAACAGCACTCAACGACGATGCGCTGGGACGCCTGGTTCGTTTCGAAGGATTAACCTATAAAGAAGGTACATCCGGTAACAACTTCTATCCTTCCTATCTGGAGGCGATTTATGAGAATGGTAAAACCGAGGCTACATACACTAGCAAGTCTTATATATCCGAAGGATTAACACCCACGTATGCATATAGCTATAATAACCAACGTTATTATGGTTCGGCATGGTTCTCTTATGGCGGTACAACCACCGAAGATAAGGGTAACTACATTGTACGTGTAAGCGGATATTCAAACTTCGCCCTACAACCATTGCCCGAAGCCGGTGCAACGGGAGATATAACAGCCATTTATACAAAATACTCTTCCAGTTCAGGCGGTTTCATCACTTACCAGTTACTGGTGAACAGTTTTAATGACATTAATTTCTAAGTATAAGATACACATTAAACCCAAAAGGAGAAAACGATCATTGTTTTCTCCTTTTTTCATTTTATTATTCCGTACTACCGTAAGTATCTTTCTTAAAGATAGAAGAACAGCAACAACACAAAATTACAGGCAATCACTACCCCGAATCCCCCTAAAATCCAGGGACGGAGCTTACTTCCCTTCCCGGCGAAGAACAAAGCATAGAACATATTCACCATTATATTACTGATGATAGCCTGCATACTGCAAGCAGTAATAATCAGTGCGGCAACGCTACCGGTATTTTGCAACAAGTTCAAGATAAAAGGAGTAATATCACTAAAGCCGGATACAAAAGAAAGCAGATTCAATCCACCTGTACCTGCATAGACTAACGTATAATGAGTCAGCACTGTAAAGATTACAAATAATACGGCAAAGATTAGGGCAACCTTAAATTCCAGCGGGTTACTGCTATCATCGTCTTCCGGTTCGGCATCCGAATCTTTAGGACGTTTCTGCCGGGAATGAATAAACCACCCTACAGCCGCAGCTATCACTGACATAATCAGCAAGTACGGATAAATAGACTGGAAAATCTCCCGGCTAAAAATCAATATCAGTATCATAAAACGCAGGAACATCATACTGACAGCAAACAGCATGGCGGCAACATAGTCGGTAGCTTCCTGCTCCGACGCTTTCCGACTTTTACGAGCAAGTACCGAGATCGTAGCCGTACTGCTATACAGCCCTCCGATAATGCCGGATACCAAAGTGCCTGACTCATGGAATACATATCTTTTCAGCAGATAAGACAGATACGAGATGCCGGATACCACAACCGTTGCCAGCCAAATGGAATAAGGAGTAAGATTGATATCAGGAATCAGGTTCTTGTTCGGCAACATAGGCAATATGATACCACTGATAGCAAGGAATTTCGCCAGCGTAATCATTTCATCATTCTTCATACGCTGAGCAAATTCGGTAAACGTATGTTTCAGTTCGGTCAAAAGAAGCACCGTCACAATCACCATGACGTAAAACCAGGAAGGTTGAGTGGCTACGATAGGAGCCATGCAATAGGTAATCAACGCAATAATAATCGTAGTAACACCAAAAACATGAAACTGAGACTGCTTGACGTAATAGTTCAGCCCCAACAACAATCCCAACACTGCACCGCCTCCCATAAACAGACGCATATCGGTAGGATCGAGTATATAGAGCAGATACCCCAAGATTCCGATAAAAGTAAATGTACGGTCGGTCCCGAAAAGGTAGTTTCACCCTCACGTTTCAACTGATTCGGCGCTGCGAAAGCCCGATTAGTAAAGAAAACAAGGTCACCAGAACGAAAGTGACCAATTCCCGCGGCAGATAGTTGTACAACTGTTCCATATCCATACATTGCTCTTTTAGAATAGGAACAAATATACGGTTTATTTGTTAACGTTCACCACGTTTTATACGGTTTTTTCATTAGTTGGGAGTTGTAGTAACGCACATCTCCGGTCACTTCCTTACCGATGAAGTCCGGTTTCACAAAAGATTCCTCTTCCGATTCCAGTTCGACTTCCGCCACGACAAGTCCTTCATTCTCACCATAAAACTCGTCAACTTCGAATACATGCTTACCGCTTCGTACCAAGTAACGGGTCTTATCAATGATACCGGGTTCACAAAGTTTCATCAGTTCTTCCGCTTCCGCCAAAGGAAGCTCCTTCTCCCATTCATAACGGCTGGTTCCGGAAGCATTGGAAGCTCCTTTAATGGTAAGATACCCCTTATCGTCACGGATACGGACCCGTACAGTCCTCCCACGAGCACTGCTGATGTACCTTGTACAATCCGGCTATGCGAGGTTGCCAGAGATTTAAACTCACCGGAGACTAAAAACTTTCGTTCTATTTCTTGTGCCATGGCACAAAAGTAATGAAATTCCTTAAAATCTCGTCATAAACTCAATGACGATTTTATCCCGTTCCGACTCTTTAGGGATACCCGATTTCTTGTAGAAGTACTTCTCGAAGTTCAGACGGAGATCGGCAATAAAAGCCTTGGAGAGACTAAGCGTAATCCCGCCTGTCACACGGTGACGGGCATAGTCATTTATAATCAACGTTTTTGTTGTCCCGTCAATCGTACCATTGCTATGGTCCGTCATCATATCATAGCGGGCCAGGAAAGATATTTTATTAAAAACCTTCTTCAGCGGCAAGTCATAATTGACAAAGCTGTTAACTGCATGAACATCTTTAAACGCATTATGCCCATACATTTTATACAGGTATTCCGCCTCAATATGGAAACGATTGTTCTGATAATAGATACCGGCATCATACATATTGATTCGTACATCTTCCGGTTTTATCATTTGAGTGCTAAGTGTCACATTCCAGTTCTTGCCGGGCAGTAACTGCGCCTTTATAGAATAATTCAGTGTTTTGTGCCATTCTTTCTGGTTTGTCAAACCGGAACCGTTGAACAGTCCACCTTCCAGAATAAACGGGAAATCTCCTTTATGTGTATAGGCAGAAGTAAGTCCGACATCACGCACATTACCCACCTGCTTGGCAATAAATGAACGGTTAGCGAAATACTGTTGGTGCGGTGAACGGTGTGCATCTATCGTGAAAGGAACACGCATCTGCCCAATTGTAAAATTCAGTCTTTCACCGGAAAGACACGTGCGTACGCATCAAGCATTTTGATAGAGCCTTCATCGGAAAGGTCGATTTCTGCCTTATAAGCAACCAGCGGATGTACATTTCCCGAAACACTGAAACGGGCATTGCGTACCTCAAAACGCTTTCGCCTGTTTCTGTCTGATATTCATATTTGCCCCGGATCGTTCCGTGGATTTCCAGCAGATAATCCTTTATCTCCATTGTCTGCTTATCCAGTTTCTTGCCATCTCCGGCATCATCCTTGGCCTGTCCAAAGGCTGCTGTCGTTAGCAAAAGTGTAACGACGGTTGTTGTAATTCTACTCATTTCAGTTGTTTGCTACTATATTCGCGGCAAAAGTACAACTGTGAAGATACACCGGAATGACAAACCGGCTACGGAAGAATTACAGAAAAGTTACATTGATATTACAGGGGTTACAAAAGCGTTACAAAACAAGAATTCACCACAGATCACATGATTTTCACCGTCCGGGCAGACCTTCTTTTCGTGCCCCTTGTGCAATCTATGTAATCTGTAGTGAATCAATCAACCGAAAAAGGAGAATGCAACCAACATTACCAATGCCAAAATAATTAATGAGACGAACACTATTTTGACTACCTTTTGGGCTTGTTGTTCTTCCTTCTTACTAATCGCTGTTTTTTTCTTAGCCTTACCCATAATAGTTAGTTTTAAAGTTCAACACTAACAAAGTAAGAACAAATCTTTTAACTTTCCAAAAATAACACTTGCTAATTTTGTTTTTTATGATTCCTGCGAAGAAAACTCCATCAGGTAAGCCTTGATAAAGCCATCGATCTTACCGTCCATTACTCCGTTCACATCCGAAGTCTGATAGTTGGTACGATGATCCTTTACACGGCGGTCATCAAATACATAGCTTCGGATTTGCGACCCCCATTCAATCTTCATCTTACCGGCTTCCACCTTTGCCTGTTCCGCCATACGATGCTGCAATTCCTTATCATACAAGATAGAGCGTAACTGACGCATTGCATTTTCACGGTTCTTCGGCTGGTCGCGGGTTTCGGTATTCTCAATCAGGATTTCCTCTTCTTCGCCCGTATAAGTCTTTATACTGATAACGCAAACGGACACCGGATTCTACCTTGTTCACATTCTGACCACCGGCACCACCGCTTCGGAATGTATCCCAGGAAATACGTGCTGTTTCTATATTCACCTCGATACTGTCGTCTACCAGCGGAGTCACAAATACGGAAGCAAAAGAAGTCATACGCTTACCTTGTGCATTGTACGGAGAGACACGAACCAACCGATGCACGCCGTTCTCACCTTTCAGATAACCGTAAGCAAAATCTCCTTCGATATTGATCGTACAAGTTTTGATTCCCGCCTCATCACCTTCCTGAAGGTTGGCAATCGTAGCCTTATAACCATTTGTCTCGGCATAGCGCAGATACATACGCATCAACATGGATGCCCAGTCCTGACTTTCCGTACCACCGGCACCGGAATTGATTTTCAACACACAATCCATCTGGTCGCTTCGTCACGAAGCATATTCTTGAGTTCAAGTGCTTCCACCGCCTCACTGGCTTTCGCATAAGCGGCATCTACATCTTCCTCTGTCACCAGTTCTTCTTTATAGAAATCAAATGCCAGTTCCAGCTCGTCTGCCAGTGTCTTCACCTCATTATAACCGCTAATCCACTTCTGCAGATCCTTTACCAACTTCATTTGAGCTTCCGCCCGTTTCTGGTCGTCCCAGAATCCCGGAGCTTGTGTCCTTAATTGTTCTTCTTCGACTTGAATTTTCTTCCCGTCGATGTCAAAGATACCTCCTCAGCGCATCTGTGCGCTCTTTCACGTCTTTAAGTTGTTCAATAGTAATCATCTGATTTACAATTTTATTAGTTATATTTTTTCAAATCCGGCGACAAAGATACGAAAAAGCCTGCTTACTCCTCATACATCTTTTCAATCAACTCGCTATAATTCTGCGCTACAACCGCCCGTTTCAATTTCAGCGTGTTGGTCAGTTCGCCACGTTCCATGCTGAATGGTTCGGGAAGCAGAGTGAAGCGCTTGATTTGCTCGTAATGAGCAAACTGCTGTTGCAACGTTTCTATCCGGGCACGGAAAAGACCGACAATCTTCGGATGTTGCAGCAGTTCGGCCATATCTTTATACTCAATGCCTTTCTCCTTAGCATATTCCTTCACGTATCCATACACAGGAACAATAAGGCAGAAACAAACTTACGCTGATCGGCAATAATAGCAATCTGATCGATATAACGGTCAATCACCAGTTTTGTTTCCAACGCTTGCGGAGCGATATATTTGCCGTTCGATGTTTTGAACAGGTCTTTGATACGTTCCGTCAGGAAAAGCTGTCCATTCTTAAAGTAACCTGCATCCCCCGTGTGGAACCAGCCGTCGGGGTCAATAGCGGCAGCAGTGGCTTCCGCTTTCTTATAATATCCTTTCGTGATCGTCTTACCACGAAGCAGTATTTCATTGTCTTCGCCTATCTTCACTTCAACTCCCGGCAGTACGACACCCACCGAACCGATGTCATAGCCCACCGGCAACGTACAGGATACAGTAGCCGTAGATTCCGTCAAGCCGTATCCAACCACCATATTGATGCCTACCGAATGAACAAATTCATTGATCTCATCGGGAACGGCAGTCACCGGCAGTCGGGAAAAGTTTCCATTCTCAATGCCGATCGTCTTCTTCAGTAAAGAATAGATCGTTTTTTCGTAGAACTTATATTTCAGCTGATTCATCACCGGAGGTGTTTTCCCCCGGCGCAGATAATCCAGATTATGGATTCTACCACTTTGATAGCATCCAGCATCAACGCCTTCTTTAAACCGGTTGTCTCATTGATCTTCTCCTGTACGCCTGCATATACCTTTTCCCAGAAACGGGGAACACTGCACATCAACGTCGGCCGGATCTCCTTGATAGTCGTCTGAATATCTGCCGGACGAAGATTGATACAAATCTGCACGCCTTTATGAATACAAAGGTAACACCACGCTTTCTCGAATACGTGCGTCAGTGGCAGGAAGTTCATGGATACATCCTTATCCGACATTGTCGTCAGGCGGTCGTCATGTGTATGGAACTGTTCCAGATAACAGGAATGATGCAGCATGACTCCTTTCGGTTCGCCCGTTGTTCCGGACGTATAAAGGATATTCGCCAAATCATCGTAAGAAGCGCGTTCCGTACGTGCTTCCACCGTATCATTATGCGGGAGTCCCTCCCCCATTGCCATAAATTCATCAAAGTAGATAGAAGATACATCACGAGGGTCTTTCACCACCGAACGGTCAAAGATAATCAGTTGTTGCAGGGAAGAACAGAAACCGAAAATGCTGAAAGCAGCATCATATTGAAACTGTTCCCCCACAAAAAGGTAACGAATCTGCGCATCATTGATGATGTATTGCGCTTGCGCAGGCGAACTGGTCGCATAAAACGGAATGGTAACAGCGCGATTGGCAAATGCACCAAAGTCAACATAGAACCATTCGGGCTTATTCTGTGAAAATATACCGATATTCTCTTGTTCTTCCACTCCCAACGCCACGAAAGCATTAGCTGCTTGTCGTACAGTTCCCGAGAACTGATTCCACGAAATAGGAATCCATTGAGCTGTCTCATAGTCGCGGTATTTTAAGGCTACCTTGTCGCCATATTTTTCGGCCTGACGATGGACCAGGACAGATAAATGATGATAAGTCATACTCTTTGTATTAGTAAATATGGTACAAAGGTATTAGTTTTATCTCATTTAGACAAAATTAGTCAGAAGTTTTACAATGGGTATTGAAAATCAGTGTTTTGTTTGAGAATAGAACCAGTTTTAACCCTAAAAACTAACCATAATTATTAATCATAAAAATACACTAGTATCCCATTAAAACTAGGACGAATTAGAATTAAATAAATTTGGTCCATTTGGTCTGAACCGTTCCTTGTCATTTTGAAATTTAGTTTTATCAGTCAAAGAAATACTCAATATCTGAAACACACTACTTTTGCGTTGCAATTCAAACATTATATTATTGCTTAATTACTTTTACACAAAAAAGTCGTTTTACGCAATTATTTCAAATAAAATCAATAAATCAGTACTTATACACTGATTATTAGCCGTTTAGTTTTAAAAAAGTATTGAAAGCTTTCTTTTTTTGAATGTTTTCTTATGAAAAGGTTGTCGATAAATTATTTAATAATTAATTTTGTTGGAGGGTTTTATATTTTACTTGTTAATCTAAATGGATACACATGATGATTATCACACGAATGGAAGATAAAGTTCTTCGTTTTTAAAAAAGTTTTTTTGATCTGAATTTTCCCAAAGTAAAAAACTTTTCGCATGGCAATTATTAAAATCAGAAGAAGATGCAGAAGATATTGCTCAGGATATTTTCGTTAAGTTATGGGAGAAACCGGATTTATGGTTAGAACGTGAAAAATTGGACAGTTATTTATATACAGTTGTACGAAACCATATCTATAATTTCTTGAAACACAAGGCTGTTGAATATGACTACTTGGATGTTGCAGCAGAAAAAATGCAAATGGCGGAACGGGGATTGCCTACGCCGGATGATGAATTTTGCGCTCATGAACTTGAACTTTTTGTTCAGATGGCTCTTGAACGTATGCCGGAACAGCGCAGGCGTATTTTTTTAATGAGCAGGGAAGAGGGAATGACCTCACCGGAAATTGCAGCGAAATTGAATATTTCGGTTCGTACAGTTGAACAACATATCTATAAAGCCCTTCAAGATCTAAAAAAAATCGTT
>ENA-OQCK01001058-OQCK01001058.1-human-gut-metagenome-genome-assembly--contig:-NODE-1058-length-11430-cov-1.733522_pt1 | contig 11430 bp, 16 predicted proteins | sample MGYA00242498_ERZ504578 | MGnify/ENA primary metagenome ERZ504578 (study PRJEB26092, sample SAMD00036229) | human gut metagenome | host: Homo sapiens | study: EMG produced TPA metagenomics assembly of... | reverse complement strand
CTTATCTGCGTTATCACGGAATGCAATTAATACCTGCTCCAGTTCTTCTGTTGTAGACGGCACCTCAAGTCCAAGGCAATCCAGCCATTTTTTATTAATGTATGGAATGTCACCGATTGCCTGAATTGCTTCTTTTCCTTCTCCCAACTGTTCAATCCACGGGAAGGAGTAAATATGTCCGTCCGGAGCAGTAACCATGGTTCGATATTCTGGATATTTTTCAAAAACAGCCTGTAAATTTGGCATGTATTTGTCAATCAGATTTTCCAAAGGAATAATGATTCCCTGTTTCGCATATCTCAGCAAATCATAATCGTTCATTCCTGCTGTAAACAATCCGTCCGGAAGACTTCCAAACTGTGCCAGTGCCAGATTCTTTTTATCAGCAAACTGATCTGCCACAAAACAGGTCCAGTCAATTTCTACATTTGTCTGTTTCTCTATGCGCTGAAAAATTAATCTTTCATTCGGATCCTGTGTACTTGTTGCCGGTGCACTTGTAATAAAGGACAGTTCTTTTTTCTCTTTTAGCGGGAAAGTCACTTCTTCTACTGGTGTATCAGGATTTGTATCTGCAACCTGTGCACTCTCTCCACCACATCCGACAAGGGAAACTAGCATAAGCAGTGATAACCCCAGAGTAAACAGATGTTTCATTCTCTTCTTCATCACACTTTCCTCCTTAACCTTTTACAGAGCCTACCATAATTCCCGAATCAAAATATTTCTGGAAAAACGGATACATAATTAACAATGGTAAACTGGACACTACGATTGTTGCATATTTCAGAAGCTCTGCAACCTTTGCCATCTCAGCTGTGCTTTGAATATCCGCAATCATACCAGGCTGTGGGGTATTCTGTACCAGAATTGAACGAAGCACTAACTGTAACGGCTGTAAGTCTGCGTCATTCAAATAAATCATAGCATCAAAATAGCCATTCCACATTCCTACAAAAGACCACAATGCTAATACTGCAATAATCGGTTTACACACCGGAAGCATTATTTTAAAAAAATGCTGAATCTCACTTGCTCCATCGAGCTGAGAGGCTTCACGTAGCTCTTTTGGTATGATTGATAATAAGTTCTTGCAAGAATCATATTCCATACATTGAATGCACCAGGAAGTAAAATTGCCCAGATTGTATTTACCAAATGTAATTGATTAACGAGAATAAAACGTTGGAATTAATCCACCATTAAAAAAACATTGTGATAATAAAAATTGCATTAAAAAATTTTCTACCTACAAATTCTTTCTTGGACATCGGATATGCTGCCAGTATTGTAACAAACACTGATATTACCGTAAATGCAATAGAATAAAAGAAAGAATTGGCAAATCCTCTCCATATCATTTTGTTTTCGAGTACGCGTTTGTATGCATCCAGAGTCCAGTCTTTTAAATGGAAACTAATTCCCTGATTGTTCAGTACATTCGGATCCATGAAAGAAGCAATTACGACATAAACCAGAGGAATTAGAATTGCAAGAGCAAAAACACCAAGAAGTGTATATCCAATGGACAGAATTATTTTATCGGACATTCCAAATTTCATTTTTCTTCGATTTTCCATTTTTCAAATTCCCCCTTTTTATAATCCTTCACCATCGTTCAGTTTTGCTACTACTTTGTTCACAAAAATCAACAGAATAATGTTAATAATAGAATTAAATAATCCAACTGCTGTAGAATATCCATAATCACCGTTCAGCAAACCAATTCGATACACATATGTAGAAAGGATTTCTGATGCCGGAAGGTTCATATCAGTTTGCAGTGCATATGCTTTTTCAAATCCAATACTCATGATATTTCCTGCCTGCAGAATAAACTGAATTACAATAATATTTTTAATTGCAGGTAACTGTACATACCATATCTGCTGGAAAATATTCGCTCCGTCTACAATCGCAGCCTCTTCAAGGTCTTTACTTGCATTAGACAAAGCAGCCGTATACATGATAGACGCCCATCCGGCTCCCTGCCAGATTCCGCTGGCTATATAAATAGTACGGAATGCCTCCGGCATGGTCATCCAGTTTGTATCACTACCAAAACCTGATTGATTGGTCCTACCGGTGACAAGAACATTCTGACCATACCACAGAGTACGATGACGGAAATAAAATTCGGTGCATAAATCAAAAGCTGGATTTTCTTTTTTTATTCCGGTTCTGCGAATCTGGTTCAATAAAAGAGCAAGAATAATCGGTATCGGAAATCCCCACAGCAAACTATAGGCACTCAATTTCAATGTATTCAGAAGATATTTCATAAAATCCGGAGACGATAAAAATCTTCTGAAATAATCCAGTCCTACCCACTGGCTGCCAAACACCCCTTTTATGACATTGTAATCCTCAAAAGCAATTAATACTCCTCCATGGGAATATACTTGAAAATGATTGTCAACAGAAGGGCAGGCATTAAAAAAAACACATATAACTGCCAGTTTCTTTTGATATAGCCAGCTTTTTGACGAACTGTCTGCCGACTTGCCGAAGCACTTTTTGCATTACGAAAACTCATCGTTCCCTCTCCTCTCTTTTACATTTGCACTATTCCTTTGCAAGTTTGTCTCATTTTCTTGGTTTGTTGTGCAATTTGTACTTTTTCTTGGATATATATTATCATTTGCACAGCATTTTGTCAATTGTATTTTTGCATTTATTCCTTTTTATTTTTACATTTGCACCTTTTCGTGTCGCAAAAAAGTATAAATTTAACCTATGAACCAATTATTATTCTATTATATTTTTACATTTGACAAATTCCTTTAAATACGTTACATTTAATAACAAAGTATAACTATTTCACATAAATGGACTTATACGTATTATACCACCATTACATTCAAAACAGGAGGTGTCTATGGGAAAACGAATTACCATTCAAGATATAGCAGATTCATTAGGGGTATCAAGAAACACAGTGTCAAAGGCAATAAACAATACCGGCGTGTTGGCTGATGCTACAAGAGATAAGATTTTACAAAAGGCTGCCGAATTGGGTTATAAGCAGTTTTCTTATCTCTCGCCTGCAGTCTCTGTTCCCAAGCCTGAAATTTGTGAGATTGCTCTTTTTACCCGTGCCATGCCGAATAGTTCTCACTTCGGTTCTAAACTACTGAATACCTTTCAGGAAAAAATCAGTTCTAACGGGTACAGATTGTCGTTTTACCTTATTCGTGAACAAGAATTTACAGATTTACTTCTTCCAGCTGGGTTTGATCCTTCAAACAGTGCCGGAATTATTTGTTTGGAATTATTTGATTGCGCATACAGTCAGATGCTCAGCAAACTTGACATTCCTCTGCTTTTTACAGATTGTGCTGCGAACATCGATTTCACTACTATTGATGCTGATTTTCTGCTTATGGAAAACAGAAACAGCATTTCCAGCATTGTGCAATCTCTCATAAAAATGGACAGCATAGACTTGCATTTGCAGGAAATATTAATAACTGCCAATCATTCTTTGAACGATATCAGGGATTTTGTGATGCACTCAGCTCTCTGGTCTAAAACCTGTTACTGACATACTCTTAGCAGACGAGCCCTTCCATACGATTGAGCAGCTTGCATCGTATATCAGACAACTCCCTGAACTGCCAGATGCATTTATATGTGCTAACGATTTTGTCGCTATGGATCTCATTAAGCCTTAAAGCAATGCGGCTTGTCAGTTCCTGAAGATGTAAAAATTACAGGATTCGATAATTCTGCTGAGTCTCGGATTATTGAACCACATTTAACCACTGTCCATATTCCAAGTTCTGCTATGGGATATATTGCTGCAGAACTTCTTCTTTCCCGTATTGAAGAACCGGGTATTCCATATCGTACAACTTACGTTCGCACTGTGATAAAATACCGGGAATCATCTCATTGCTAATTTTCTGCATATTAAGCTACAAGGGAATCCTAACTGCCCCTTGTGGCTTTTTCTACCTAATGCTTTATCTCAAAGGATCTCACATCTTTAAACATTTCCAAAGCTTAAATTGATCGCAATTGGTCTTCCAAGCCGTATAGCCTGCCGAACCAGATAATCTACACCTTGCATCAGCTCTGTAGTTCTTGGAAAAGAGTCCTGTCTTGGAATTCCCATTTTCACAACCAGAAGGTCACTTTCATATGCCACACCCCGGTTCACTGCACCACGGGTAAAATCGCTACCAGCTGCCACTCCAAGCACAGCAGTTCCATGACCGCTTACATCTTTCTTCTTTAAAGAAGATTTTGTCTTATTGGATTATTTATGATTTTTATTGTATAATATCGTAAGAAATTACCATTTTCCCATAACGATCCGCAGGTATCGTAGTTGGGAGCTAAACTGGTTTTCACAATGCAGATTATTTTTGCAGAGCTTTCAAAAAGCACTACCAGACAACCCCTGGGGGAATATCGGAAAGAAAAGTGGGATAAATAGCTGCTCTTTGAACAACTTCTGTAATTTATGTCTGTTTTGTTCTGCTCATTCATTATTCTTCAGAATTAAACAGTTCCATCAGCAACTCTTTTTCTTCCTGCATTACCTTCAGTACATACTTGTCAAAATGTCTTGCATCCTGAGTTTTGAGCCGAACTCGTAGGTTTCCTGTCCGTAGTCCATAACATCAAAACCAAAAATTGCTTTGTTTGCACCTTTGGTTCTGTAAGAAGCTGCGTCAGCAAGGGTAAATCCAAGTCGTCTTCCTTAGCTGATCCGTTTCCATCCGGTTCATTTCCATCCGGCGCTCCACCCATCATTCCTCCAGGACCTGCATTTTCCCCGGACTGTCCCTTGGCGTATCTTCCTTCCAGAAATGCTGTGTCTTCTCTTCTGTTGTCATCTCAGCCACAGCTTCATCACTGAGAGCATTTCCATCGCTGTCAAACCAGGTCCAGTCATCTGCGTAATCCAGATTTCCAGATACCATTCCAGACTTTTCTCAAATTCCTTCAGATAAAAAGTGAGATACGTGCCTCCATATCCATTTGTATCTGCATATTTTTCCGCATCATACTCTATAGTCAGGTCTGCCACATCCTCTTTGTCCCCATCTTCATTGAGGTCAATATCCACAGCAGCCTCGCTGACACTTAAATTCTGGTCATTGATATAATCCATATATTCCTGAGACAAATATTCTGCCATCTTTTTCTGAAAATCAGTATTGAACTCATAATCTGTATCCAGATAATATTCAAATGCCATAGCCATATCCGCTTCCTGCAAAGAGGTAATGGCACTGTATGCAACGCAGCCCCATACACCATCTGAAATTTCTGTTCCGTCAGCTTCTATGGTCTCAGAATAAGTTCCGTCTTCATGCGGTTCGCTTTCTCTAATGGAGTAACCATTTTTCCTGTGATTTTCCAGGCTGGATAAATCCATAATGCCCCTAAGATTACGGCAGCCGCCAGGGAAAGAATGAAATACCTTTTCTCCTCCATTCTTAAAGATGAAGTATCCGCAAAAGCAATAAGCAGTTCTCCTTCATGAACAGATATTTCAAACTGATAATTTTGATAGCTGCCGCTGGTTTTTCCTGTCAACAAAATAGCTTCAGCAGTTTCCAACTGTGATCGCAATTTTATTATCTGTGGCAAGCATTTCTGTCACATCATAAATCTGATACTGTAATCTGTTATGATAGCTTGTCCAGCCCGGTGCCATACGATAATCACCTACGGTCTGTCCATTCAGAGATGCCTCATATACTCCATGTGCTGTTGCATACAGGCGGCCTTTCTTTACCTTTTTTCCTGAATCCGTGAAGTTCACGGATTCAGGTTTAACTATAACTATTTTTCATGCTTATCGAAATACATATTATACTCATTTCATGATTCCGCATTATATATTTCTAAAATCATTTCACTCTGGCAGGCTATCCCTGACACACAGCACCCCATACCCAATACGATTATTGGGATACTCCCCGCCTAAAAGAGGTCTTGCTCCCTTCCTCAAATATGCCTTCACCTTCTCCCCATACAAAAAAGGGTCATTCCCTTTTACAATTCCCCATTCCATCATCAGTGCTGCAGCCCCCGTAACAAAAGGCGTTGCAAAAGAAGTTCCTGTTCTGTTATCATACCCTCCTCCCACTGCTGTTGTACGAATATCCACACCCGGAGCTGCCAAATCCGGTTTGACCGCATTTACCACTCTTGTGTAACCCCTTCCGGAAAAATCTGCGTAAGACATATATCTGGAATTATATGCCCCAACAGAAATTACTCTTCCTGCCGTTGAAGGAATTGTCAGCGTAGTTTCCGGTGTAGGAAAAGAAAATCTTGTTCCTTCATTTAAAATTCCTCCTCCCGGAAGCCACAAGTCATAAGAACCATCCACAACCTTTGAAGGTATCAGTTGAATTTTCCACACACCGCTGTCAATATACTGACTTTTAGGAATCATATCAATATAAATTTCCTGAGAAATACTGTATGGGCTAGGCTCTCCATAATATATCAGCAGTTCCGTATTTTGAATAGTAAAACGCTGTGGTCCTAATATCTGATTAAAAATTCCTACCCTCTCTCCATTTGGATGTATCAGTGCAAATGTTATCTCATCCACATAGGGTTTCCAAATCTGTACGCTTATTCCCGTTTCATATTCACTAATATATAAAGAAATCTCATCTGTCTTTCCTTCTTCAAGCTGCCCGGAAGTATGAATAGCAGCGCTTCCCTCATTTCCCACGCCTACACAGATTGCTGTTTTTCCAGACAATGCTGCGTTATCCAGATAAGCTTCAATAAGCGACTCCCCACTGTGAGAGCCATAATTATTGCCAAAACTGAGATTTAAAGCCAAAGGCATCTGCAAATTAATTGCCTGACGAATGGCATAATCAATCCCCTGCATAAGCTCTGTTGTTCTGGGAAATCCATCTTCCAAAGGTGTCCCCAGCTTTACTACCAGCAAGTCACTTTTATAGGCAACTCCTCGATAAACTCCTTGTGAAGCCGCCCCATTTCCGGCTGCAATACCCATAACCCCTGTGCCATGTCCGCTTAAATCACGACTTGGAACAATGTTCTCCATTTCCCTTTTATTTCCTGCTTCAATGCCTCATCAATCTGCTCTTTTGTATACTCTGTTCCCAGAAAATATCCCTTTGGCGGATTGCCCTGTACGGTCTGGTCCCACAGACGTAATATTCTGCTACTTCCGTCAGGATTGCGAAAATCAGGGTGGCTGTAATCAATTCCTGAGTCAATGCAGGCCACCAAAACGCCCTCTCCCGTCAGCGGTTCTCCTAAAGGCGAAAATTCACTTTGCACCGCAGTCATACAGGAAGCGCTTCTCCCTGATTGACTGCAAAAACAAGCGCTTTGGTTTCTCCACAAACTCTATCTGTGGATTTCGTGATAATTCCTCTATTCTGCTTTCTGGAATGCGTATAATGGCAAATTGATTTAAAAGTTCTACTTTTGGAATATCTTCTCCCAGCACTGCACTCAAATCACCGGAAAACTTTATAATCAGCTCCCAGTTTTTTTCTTCTGTATTATACCCTACGTTTAACTGTGATGATTTCATTCTCTCCTCTTTTGTAGCACTTAAAGCTAAATTCAAAAGATTTTCTAATTTTTGATTTTGCATATTCTATCCCCCTTTCTCCATCTTACGCTTTATGAATAAGGATAGAACGAAAAAGAGCCGCCTTAACAGACAGCTCTACTTTTCTTATTCTTATTTTATTTTTTCTTTTTGAAATCAAATGATATGGAAGTGCTACTCCTAAGATACCTCCAACCATATTTCCAAGGGTAACAACTACTACATTATATAAATATGCACCAATTCCAACTTTTCCTGTAAAAAGAGAAATTCCAATGCTGCTCATATTTGCAATACTATGTTCAAATCCACATACCATAAATACAAAAATACACCAGAAAATCATAATCAATTTACCTGATTCAGACTTCATTTTTATTCCACACCATACAGCAAGACATACTAAAATGTTACACAATACCGCTTTGAAAAACAATGGCATTGGTGCAGTAGTCGTCTTTGTAATTGCAAGATTTTCAAAATAATTGCCAATTGCACCTGTAGGAACTTTTGTAGCTATAAAAAGAGCAGAAGATAAAAGAGAACCAACCAGGTTTCCAATCCAACATACACACCATAATTACAGGCATCTCCCATGTAGCAGTTTTTCTAAATGCTGCTGCTGACATAAGAAAATTATTTCCTGTAAATAAATCCGCTCCTGCCATGATAACTAAGCTAAGTGCTGCTGCAAATGCAGCACTCTGTGCCGGTTTTGCCCAAATTGCTGCTGTTTCTGAAGTTGATAAATGACCTGCAAGTGTAAATGCCAGAAATCCCCCCATTGCAACAAACATACCAGCAAGCATAGACGCCACAAAATATCCCAGCGGATTGGTTTTCAGTAAATTTAATTTTGTTGCCGCAGAATTACAAACGGCTTTATATTCGTCTTTATACATACTTATTTGCTCCCTTCAAGCCCAAAATTTTCTAATACATAGAAAGCTGCTGCACCACATTTGTCATGCAGCAGCTATATGTTTATTTCTTAGAAAAGACCGGTAATTTTACCTGTTTCATCTACGTCAATCTTCTCAGCAGCCGGTACTTTTGGAAGTCCTGGCATTGTCATGATTTCCCCTGTCAATGCTACAATAAATCCTGCACCTGCGGAAATCTTCAGATTTCTTACAGTTACTTCAAAGTCTGTAGGTGCTCCTAATTTTGTCTGATCATCTGTCAGACTGTACTGCGTTTTCGCAACACAGATTGGGCAGTTTCCGTAACCCAGTGCTTCTAACTGTGCTGCCTGTTTCTGTGCATTTGCTGTCAGAACTACTCTCTTACCACCGTAAATCTTCTGTACAATCTGGTTCAGCTTATCTTCAATACTTCCCTCTAAGTCATAGGAGAATGTAAAATCGTTTGGTTCTTCTACCAGACGGATAACTTCTTTCGCCAGTGCAATTCCGCCTTCGCCGCCTTTTGCCCATACTTCAGACAGTGCAACGTTTACGCCCAGTTCTCTACATTTGCTTTCTACTAAGTCAAGCTCTGCCTTTGTATCGGTTGGGAATGCGTTGATTGCTACAACACATGGAAGTTTATATACATTTTTAATGTTGCTTACATGTTTTAACAGGTTTGGAAGTCCTTTTTCCAGAGCTTCTAAGTTTTCGTTATTTAAGTCTGCTTTTGCTACTCCGCCGTTGTATTTTAATGCACGAACGGTTGCTACGATTACAACTGCGCTTGGAGTCAGACCGGCCATACGACATTTAATGTCTAAAAATTTCTCTGCACCTAAGTCAGCGCCGAAGCCTGCTTCTGTGATTGCGTAATCCCCTAACTTCATAGCCATCTTTGTTGCGATTACAGAGTTACATCCGTGAGCGATGTTTGCGAATGGTCCGCCGTGTACGATTGCAGGTACATGCTCTAAGGTCTGTACTAAGTTTGGTTTTAAAGCATCCTTTAACAGTGCACACATAGCGCCTTCTGCATGTAAATCATGAGCTGTTACCGGTTTCTGTTCAGAAACTTTTCCATAAGTATATCCAACGATAATACGTCCCAGTCTTTCTTTTAAGTCTGTGATGTCTTTTGCAAGACACAGAACTGCCATAATTTCGGAAGCTACGGTAATATCATAACCGTCTTCTCTTGGCATACCATTTGTCTTTCCGCCCATACCGTCAAGAACAAAACGAAGCTGACGGTCGTTCATATCCACACATCTTCTCCATGTAATCTTTCTTGGGTCGATGTTTAATTCATTTCCCTGATAAATGTGGTTATCCAGCATAGCTGCCAGAAGGTTATTTGCTGCACCGATTGCATGGAAGTCACCGGTAAAGTGCAGGTTGATATCTTCCATTGGAACAACCTGTGCGTATCCGCCGCCTGCTGCACCGCCTTTTACACCGAAAACAGGTCCCAGTGAAGGCTCACGCAGAGCAACCATAACATTTTTACCAAGTCTCTGCATACCGTCTGCAAGACCAACCGTTGTTGTTGTTTTTCCTTCTCCTGCCGGTGTCGGATTGATGCTGTAACGAGAATTAATTTTCCGTTTGGCGCATCGGACTCTTTTAATAAATTGTAGTCAATTTTTGCTTTGTACTTTCCGTACTGCTCCAGATATTTATCATCAATACCTGCCTTTTCTGCAATTTTGTAATCGGTTCCATTGTGCACTCCTGTGCGATTTCAATATCTGATTTGAATCCCATTCCAAAAACCTCCTTAAAGTTAATAAAATTTAAAGAATAAAATGGCTATGCCACATTATTTTCATTATCATTTATATGTCCAAATTTCAAAACTTTTAGAAATTTTATTTTTCTGTTTTTCTCTTTTTTATTTTTAAAAATAACTTTCTTTCTACCGCTTTCATCATGTTGATTGCAATATCACCTGCCACTGCCAAATCTTCCGCAGCAAAGCTCACCGCAAAGTTATCTGAAATAAAATCTGTGAAGAAGGAGGAAATTCATCGATCACCTTCCCAAAGGATAAACTTTATAAATAAATTATTCATAAATTCTAATTTATAAGAACAGTCGCCTTCGGTAGATTTTTCTGCTCCTAAATGCTCCATAACCTTCTGAAAATGCTCCAGTTTATTCCCATAGGAAAAAGCAAAGCGCATTAAGCATCTGCCTGAAACTGAACGAAAATAAACTTCGCCCCACGGAACATCATGATAAGTCAGAAATTTTCCTGAAAAAGGAGCTGCAAAGCGTTCTGCCAAATACCGAATAATAAATATTTTCGCATTCATAGCTTCTTCTAAAGGATAAACCCCAATCTCATCCTCCACATGAGAGATTTCATAATCCGGGAATGAAACAAGATAAGTGCTTCCCATAAAACATACGGTAAATTTCCGGCTTTCCTCGTCATAAGAAATTCCCGTTCTTTCACTGATTTCGTTCGGATCCATATCTTTATAAGCTGCTAAATAATGTTCATAGGGACGCTGCTCTTTACTGTCTTTTGCGTAGTCAAAATTCATATCTTCACCTCGGATAATATTTGTTTTTATTCGTCCTGCATACTAGACGGAAATAAAGATGTGTCTGTATGAGGAATAAAACAGCATGCTACAAATTCATCCATATAGGTAGGAACTGTAGACAACTCTAAATATGTCATATTTGATGCTAATTCATAACATTTTCTTTCTGCCTCTGTTGAAAGCAACATAGTATAAGCACCGGATAAAGAAGAATTTCCAATATAGTGGAACTTCTCCATAGGAATATCTGGTAACATACCTATTCTCACTGCATTCTGCATATTAATACCGCTTCCGATACCACCTGCAACATATACATCATCAATCATTTCAACATCAAAATCAAGAGAGGCAAGCATAGTACGGATTGCAGAAAAGATTGCTCCCTTTGCTCGAA
>ENA-OQCK01001057-OQCK01001057.1-human-gut-metagenome-genome-assembly--contig:-NODE-1057-length-11433-cov-1.659738_pt1 | contig 11433 bp, 16 predicted proteins | sample MGYA00242498_ERZ504578 | MGnify/ENA primary metagenome ERZ504578 (study PRJEB26092, sample SAMD00036229) | human gut metagenome | host: Homo sapiens | study: EMG produced TPA metagenomics assembly of... | reverse complement strand
ATATTCCTCCTATAGCTTTAAAACATTTTAAATATCAAGTTATATTTGTCCGGGATAGATGTATCAAAACTTTTTTTTTATCTTAACGATTATTCATCTCAATATTTTTTGTATATCCGTCCCAGATCTACCTCGTCCGGCCTCAACTATCCGATAAGAATTCTTTTTCCATGATCCTGCTGCCTGATCCGCAGAGTTATAACAAGTTTGATGCCAACCAGCCGTTGTTCGAGCTACAAACAGCCTGGATCGCCAACAGTATCGGATCACTGAACATCAAAGGAGTTTTATGTACCGGCGATTTGGTTGAGCAGAACGAGATACGGATTCCGGATGGCATAAACGGAAATCAAACAAGCGAAGAGCAATGGCAAGCCGCATCCAGGGCATTCGAACGGCTCGACGACAAAATATCTTATGTCGTTTGTACCGGGAATCACGATTACGGATACGAGAAAGCAGAAAACCGTCTCTGCCACCTTCCCGATTACTTTCCTTCCGAACGGAATAGCTGCTGGAAAAAGTCGTTGGTCGAAACAGGACTGAACTACCAAGGTATTCCAACTCTTGAAAATGCAGCTTATGAGTTCGAGACAGACACATGGGGAAAACTATTAGTCATTTCGCTCGAATTTGCTCCACGTGACGAGGCGATCGAATGGGCGGCAAAAGTTACCGGCAAAGACAAATACAAAAATCATAAAGTGATTCTGCTGACGCACTCCTATATGTCACCGGAAGCCAAGCGTCATATTAAGGAAGGCTACAAAATATCACCCGCCAATTACGGAGAAGCAATCTGGCAGAAACTGGTCTATCCTTCCTCTAACATCTGTATGGTGATATGTGGACATGAATGCGAGATAACAGACTACAAGGGCAATGTCAGCTTCCGGACTGACAAAAACAGCACAGGTAAGAATGTAGCCCAAATGATGTTCAATGCCCAGACCGCCGACGGTCAATGGCATGGCAACGGAGGGGACTGTTGGCTCCGCATCATGGAATTTATGCCGGACGGGAAGACGATCAAGATCAAGACATTCTCTCCCCTATTCGCACTTTCTCCCCTGACATCCGAAAAGGCATGGAGAACAGATTCATACGATCAATTCGACATTACGATCGAGTAAACAATTCATAAACAAAAACCATCTAAAGATGAAACAACTTCTTATTATCCTTTCACTTGTACTCGGAAGCCTGCAACCAGGCTACGCACAGAAACCCGCCTTGAAGTTCAATAAAGACGGCAAGTTCAAAATCGTACAGTTCACGGACGTACACTACATTCACGGAAATCCCAAATCAGCCGTTTCTCTCGAACGCATCAACGAAGTGCTGGATACGGAAAAGCCGGACTTAGTGCTATTCACTGGTGATGTCATCTATGGTCAGCCGGCAGAGGAAGGGATGCGCACGATCCTGAACTTAGCCGCCAACCGCAAAATTCCCTTCGGTGTGACATTCGGCAATCACGATGACGAACAGGGACTCACCCGTACCCAGCTATTCGATATCATACAGACGATTCCTTACAACCTGACCGATTCCGTAGCCGGAGTCGTAGGAGCAACCAATTTTATCCTACCCCTGAAATCGTCCGATGGAAAGAAAGACGCAGCTATCCTGTACTGCCTGGACTCGCATTCATATTCACAGATCAAAGGAATCGGCGGCTACGATTATATCAAGTTCGACCAGATCCGATGGTATCGCGAGAACAGCGCGAAATACACGAAGCAAAATGGCGGCACTCCTTTGCCCTCGCTGGCATTCTTCCACATCGCCCTGCCGGAATACAACCAGGCTGCATCAGACGAAACAGCCATCTTGATCGGAACGCGAAAAGAAAAAGCCTGCGCTCCACAACTGAACTCCGGTATGTTCGCCTCAATGAAAGAAATGGGGGATATGTTAGGAGTATTTGTCGGACACGATCATGATGACGACTATGCTGTTTTCTGGAAAGGTATCCTGCTTGCCTATGGCCGTTATACCGGTGGTGACACAGTATACAACAACCTGAGCAACGGTGCCCGCGTAATCGAAATGACCGAAGGATCCACCAGCTTCAAAACCTGGATTCGTCTGAAAGGCGGGGAGGTCATCAACCCGGTAAATTATCCTTCGGATTTCATCAAGAAGAAAGATTAAACCGATTTCAGCACCACTCCCAGACTCTTCTTTCCATCCATCTTGATCACGATCGGTTTATCGAAACGGACATGGCGGAGATATTCGGTTTCCTCCACTGCGGGCAAGGAGTTCAGATATTCTTCATCGAACCAGCCATCTCCCTTAAACGTTGATCGTAAAATAGCCAACCCCGAACGAGGTCAGATTCTGGAAGAAATGCGTTCCCTGGCTCGGATCTACACGATAATTTTCCAATCCGCATTCCACAATGACACGAGCATTGCTGATATGCGGCCATTTCACCGGAATGCCCAGCCAGGAATCGCTACTGCCCCAACGGCCGGGACCGACCAATACATAATTTTTTTCCTCAGCGGTGAATTTCCGGTTTATCTTCTCGATATCGTAAGCGATCAACTGATTGTTGGAAGAACTGAAAGCTCCGGTCTTCACATATATGATATCCTGCACATCCGTCACAATGCCATGTCCTAAGACACTGGTCGACGAAAGTATCGTATCCTCTTGCCCGACGAGTGTCAAGTCTTCTTCCATCACCTCCTTGTTGTCCACGATCGGGCGAATTTGTAACAGATAAAAAGTAGCTGTAGGGGCAGGGCTCTGCTCTGCCCTCACAGGATCGATATTAACCGCAAATTCAATTTCTATAGGACGTCCCATCTCATCCTGCCCGACATGCAGAATCTGGTCAAGCGTATCGGCAAGCGGAAACACATCATGCTGAAGGATATTGACGAAAGACAATATCTTGCGGCCACCGGATAGTAACCGTCACGGATGATCTGGTCATAAGGATCGTAGGTCGAGACAATGAACTTCAACGAACCGTCCGCATCGGCATCTTTCAGGTTCAGGCGAAGCAGGTTAAACGAATCATCAACCGAGAATTGTTCGGTCAAGTTCTTCAGATCGAGCGCATAATAACGGGTCTGCGTCTCACGTAACGCAAAGTCCATCGTACTCATCTGCAAAATATTATGAGGATGGCGCGGGGAAAAACGCAGCGTCTGGCCACCGTCTACGATATACTTGCCAAGGCCTAAAGCGATATTGGCAATACCATCTTCCGCCTTTTCATTTCCAATCGGGTAGAAATTCAATGAACGCGCGACACCTGAAATAGTCGGATAGAAACGATCATTGTATCGGTTCCCCACCACTTCCTGTAAAACAATCGCCATCTTCTCCTGGTCTATAAGGTTCGACGTTGCCGTCATATATGCCTTACTATCACGATAAAAAACAGAAGCATAGACAGCTTTGATCGCATCGCTTAATGTACGAAGCATATCATATTTATCTTCCAGTTTTGGTACCATGTAGGTAGAATAAATCCCCGCGAACGGTTGATAATGGGAATCTTCCAAAAGACTGGACGAGCGGACGCAATCGGGCTTTTGACAACATCGAAAAACGCCATCAGATCTTCAATCAGGCGGGAAGGAAGGCTGGCACGCAGGAAATATTTCAAGATCGTCTCATCATCCACATCGCTCAAAGCGACCGAATACAGTTCGTTTGTCTCCATAAACTCGTCGAAGATATCCGTACAGATCACAACCGTCTTCGGAATAGTCACTGCAAAATGATCGTGTTCCAACTTGGGATAACGCTTCACCATCGCCCCGATAAACGCCAGGCCCCTGCCCTTTCCTCCCAGCGAACCGTCGCCTATGCGGGCAAAGTTGCTATATTCATCGAAGCGCTCCTTCTGATAAACCGCAACGACACCGGAGTTCTTCATCCGGCGATACTGTACGATCAGATCGAAAATCAATTTACGCGCCTCATCCATATCCTTATAGTCGCTCACATCCACGCGTTTCAGAACCTCAGCGGCGGAAACATGGCACGGGAATAGAAGAAACGGGAGAAATGGTTGCGACTCAGGTGGTAAACCAGCGAATCGTCGGGTATCTGAAAGACCTTCTTTTGCAAATCTTTCAAATCCTTAATGCGCATGATTTCTTCCTTCGTCTGGGGATTCAGTATAACAAAGTCGCCGAAACCGAAACGCTGCATGATCTTCTTCCTCAGATCCTGCGGATAACTCTTGGAGTTCTTATCGATAAAAGAAGCTCCCAACTCCTTTGCGTATACTTTGTTGCCAACCTCCGACGATTCCAGCACAAAAGGGATAATCAGCCGGTCTTCCGCACATACTGCCCGAACTTGTATCCGGCGTAAGGATCTTTCACTCCATTGTGCATGAAACTCATATCCGAGATGATCCCTAACATATTATCGCGATACTGGTTAAAGATGCGGACAGCCTCCTCATAAGTACGCGCCAACTTGATTTTGGGTCGCCGCGCATACGAAGTGTACGCTGGTGGTCGTTTAATGCCTCCTTCGCAAACATCTGGCTCTGTTCCAACACGAACTTATACAGATGCGGCAAAGCCGAAGAGTAGAAACGAACGGAATCTTCCACCAACAGAATAATCTGTACACCGACGCTGGCCGTATCATCCGGCGCATTCATCTTGTCTTCGATCAGCTTGATAATAGCAAGCAGCAACTCCGCATTTCCCAACCAACTGAACACATAGTCGATCGCGCTCAAATCTTCATTGGCAATCCGCTTGGAAACCTCTTTCGAGAACGGGGTGAGGACTACGATCGGTATATTGGGGTAATGAATCTTGATCTCCGTTGCCGCCGCGAAAATATCTCGGTTATCCATATTCGGCATACAGATGATCAGTTCAAAATTACGGTTTTTCAACTCGGCAAGCGCCTCCTCCTCTGTCGTCACCTGTGTAAAACGAGGTGGGTAACGAAGGCTGAGTGACGTATATTCGTTGAATATCTGCTCGTCCACTCGCCCATCGTCCTCCAGCATGAAGGCGTCGTATTTAGTAGCGATAAGCAATACATTATATATACGCTTATTCATTAGATTGGCGAATGATGTGTCCTTAAACACAAGGTTCTTAAGTCCGGTATTCCGCTCATAATGATTTGATAGAATTAACAGCCCCAAATGTAAGGAAAAAAACAATCAACCGAAAGTCTGTAACAAGATTTGAGCAAGTGGCACGTCCGTTCCTTAGCATGGCACAGATGTTTCCTTAGCATGCACAAGCGTTTTCCCTTGCATGGCACAAACGTTTCACCGCAGGGAAACGGCTGTGCCAACAGCACCGCACATTTTTCTGGCACAAAGGGGAACCGGAATCCCATCCGCAAAATCCGGATTTTCACTTAAAGAACATTGTTCAAGAACATAAAAAGAACTATCAAAAGTAAGCAAAACATTTGCCAACCCAGGTTATTCCCTATATTTGCAAACAGAATGTTATCTTAAAAAGAAATTATATACTATGAAGACAGAAGTAATCTTATCAGCACTGGAAGCAAAACATCCGGGCGAAAAGGAGTATTTGCAAGCAGTAAAAGAAGTTCTTCTTTCAATTGAAGAAGTGTACAACCAGCATCCCGAATTCGAGAAAGCTAAAATCATCGAACGATTGGTTGAACCGGAACGTATTTTCACCTTCCGTGTGCCTTGGGTAGACGACAAAGGAGAAATACAAGTCAACTTGGGATATCGTGTGCAATTCAACAACGCTATCGGCCGTACAAGGGCGGCATCCGCTTCCATCCTTCTGTCAACCTGTCCATCTTAAAATTCCTGGGATTCGAACAGACTTTCAAAAACGCTTTGACGACATTGCCGATGGGTGGTGGAAAAGGAGGTTCCGACTTTGCTCCTCGCGGAAAAAGTGATGCGGAGATCATGCGTTTCTGCCAAGCGTTCATCCTCGAATTATGGCGAAACCTCGGACCGGACCGCGATGTTCCGGCAGGCGACATCGGCGTAGGCGGACGTGAAGTCGGTTATATGTACGGTATGTATAAGAAGCTGGTCCCGCGAAAACACCGGCACGTTCACAGGTAAAGGAATGGAATTCGGAGGCTCTATCCTCGTCCCGAAGCAACCGGTTTCGGTGCTCTTTACTTCGTTCATCAAATGTTGGAAACTCATGGTATAGATATTAAAGGTAAGACTGTCGCTATCTCCGGTTTCGGAAACGTTGCCTGGGGAGCCGCCACTAAAGCGACCGAACTGGGGGCAAAGGTCGTCACCATCTCCGGTCCGGACGGTTACATCTATGATCCGGATGGCATTTCCGGCGAAAAGATCGATTATATGCTGGAACTGCGTAACTCCGGTAATGACATCGTAGCTCCTTATGCCGAAGAATTCCCCGGCGCAACCTTCTATCCCGGTAAGAAACCTTGGGAACAGAAAGTAGACATCGCACTGCCTTGTGCCACTCAGAACGAGTTGGACGCAGATGATGCACGCAAGCTGATCGATAACAAGACATTATGCGTAGCCGAAGTGTCCAACATGGGATGTACGGCCGAAGCTGTCGACTTGTTCATCGAGCACAAACAACTCTTTGCACCGGGTAAAGCTGTCAATGCCGGCGGTGTCGCTACTTCCGGTCTGGAAATGACTCAGAACGCCATGCATATTTCCTGGACAGCTACCGAAGTCGACGACAAACTGCATCAGATCATGAGTGCTATCCATCAGCAATGTGTCGAACATGGAAAAGAGGATCAATATATCAACTATGTGAAAGGTGCGAACATTGCGGGCTTCATGAAAGTGGCCAAAGCGATGATGGCGCAAGGTATCGTATAGATCGATGTGTATTCAATATACATAGAGAAGTGTGTCTATGAGAAGGGGGATGTCTGTAATTACAGGCATTCTTTTTTGTATCAATGAACTTTGCCCGGATTCTTCGCAATAAAGTCTTTCCATCCGGTATATTTCTTTTCCTGTACCGGATTATTCGTCTGGAAATAATGGCAAACGGCAGCCGCCAATCCGTCTGTCGCATCTAATTGCGGTAACATGGATGCTTCCGGAATATGCAGGTAACGCTGTAGCATTCCAGCTACTTGTTCTTTTGCCGCGTTTCCATTTCCGGTAATGGACATCTTGATTTTTAGAGGGGCATATTCAAATATCGGATATCCCGTTCGAGCGCGGCAGCCATAGCGACTCCCTGTGCACGGCCCAGTTTTAACATACTCTGTACGTTCTTCCCGAAAAACGGAGCTTCGATGGCCAGTTCGTCCGGATGATACTGGTCGATAAGTCCCAAGACCCGCTCAAAAATCTTACGGAGCCGCAAATAATGATCCTCGTATTTATTCAATTGAAGTATGCCCATAGCTTCCAGTTTAGGTTTGTGTCCTTCAATCTTCAGCACTCCGTACCCCATCACGATCGTTCCAGGGTCAATACCTAATATGACACGGTCTTTCGTCATTTCTCCCAGTCTATCTCTTCCAGTAAAGTGCTAAAGCCGGCAATCTTATGACCGAAACGGGCAACTAATGCCCGGTGAAGATTATTCCTTCGCTCTGCAACCAGAAATTCAACGTATCGACATTCTTAACATGAAACTGGACGGAGAAACTAATACCTTCTTCCTCCTCAGCCTGCATCACACGTCGCAGACATGGCCGCTGTAGAAATCCGCTCTCCACGGCTTTCGGGATATACTGTCTTTTCAGATAATCCAAACTTTCATCCAGAATATCTTTTTTCTATATGAAACGTTGTATTATAAAACAATCATCTTATTTTTTTATAAAAAATTCTATGGCAAAGATAGTGGTTATATCAGGAAAAGCCCTATATTTGCACCTGAAAATAAGTCACGAGGGGCATTAGCTCATCTGGCTAGAGCGTCAGACTGGCAGTCTGAAGGTGATCGGTTCGAGTCCGATATGCTCCACAACCTTATGGCAAATAATAAAAAAGGCATTCATTTCTGAATGCCTTTTTATTATTTCTATCTTATTTCTTTGCAGTTGCCAACTCCGTTTCAATCGGATCATCATATTGTTTCTGTAATTTACGCAGTTCTGCTTTCAGACTGTCGATCAAGGCTTCATTGCCCGGTTCGTTATAGATGTTATGCATCTCCATCGGATCGTTTTGCAGATCATAAAGTTCCCACACATCGATATCATGATAGAAATGGATTAATTTATAACGGTCGGTGCGGACACCATAATGACGTTTTACTGCATGTTCCGCCGGATACTCGTAGAATGATAATACAAAGAGGTACGCCAGTCTTTCGGCTTTTCACCCTTCAACAAAGGCAAATAAGAATCTCCCTGGATATCTTCGGGAACAGGGACGCCAGCCAATTGCAGAAAAGTTGCTGCATGGTCGATATTCTGAACCATTTCGGGGATGTCGCCTTTAACACCGCCTGGAAAACGGACCAACATAGGCGTACGGAAAGATTCTTCATACATAAAACGTTTGTCAAACCAACCATGTTCTCCCATATAGAATCCCTGGTCGGAAGTGTAGACAATAATGGTGTTCTCCAATAAGCCGCTCTTCTTCATATAATCCAATACAACGGCCCACATTACGGTCAATAGAATGGATCACGCGCAGATAATCGTGCATGTACTGCTGGTATTTCCATTCGGCCAATGCCTTTCCTGTCAACTTCTGTTCCTTAAACTTCTTGATGATCGGATCATAATGTTTGTCCCAGGCTGCTTTCTGAGCCGGAGTCATCCGGTTATACAGCTACGGCCGCTTTCCTCAAGACCGGTCGTCGTATGGATTTCATTTTCCTTTATCCGCCATCTTCAAGTCATAGACGAGATCCATATCCTCGATAATGCTCATCTCCTGTTCGGATGCGGCAATACGTCCTTCATATTTGTCATAGAACGTTTCGGGAACCGGATAAACAATATCTTCATACAGATCCAGGTCGCAGGTATCTGGCATCCAAGTACGATGGGGGGCTTTGTGATGGAGCAAAAGGCAGAAAGGTTTGTTTTTATCGCGCTTGTTATCCACCAGTCCAAGGCCAGGTCCGTCGTGATGTTTGTTGCATAACCTTCGATCTGTTTTTTCTCGCCGTTATCGATAAAGTACGGATTATAATAATCTCCTTGTCCAGTCAAAATATTCCAATAATCGAAACCGGTAGGATCGGATGTCAGGTGCCACTTTCCGACAACAGCGGTCTGATAACCGGCTTGCTGCAACAACTTCGGGAATGTCTGCTGGCTACCGTCAAAACGTTTTGTATTGTCGGTAAAGCCATTCTTATGGCTATGCTTGCCCGTTAGCAAACAAGCACGGCTGGGACCGCTCAAAGAGTTGGCGACGAAACTGTTCGTAAACCGTACGCCTTCATTAGCAATCCGGTCGATATTCGGAGTTTCGATAAAACGATGATCATAAGCACTGATTGTCTGATAAGAATGATCATCGCACATGATATAGAGAATATTCATAGGCTTCTCCGACACCCCTTTTTTGTCCTTTTGGACACAGGCTGGAAGAGTTACGGCTGCAAACCTGTCAAAAGAAATAGTTGATTAGTTTTCATGATACATTATGTTTTTTGTCTGGATTTGGCAAAATTAAACAGAGCGAATGGAATAATCACTATCCGAACTAAAAAATATATAAAAAAGTCCCGAAACTTTATTCCGGGACTTTCCTTTACCTCTTATCTTTCTTATTTGTCATAATACGGCAATTTGTACGGATTTCTGTATTCGTACCAGTACAGGCGATGCGATTCGGCTTCCTTATCACCATTAAAGCTCAACGTAGCCGGGTCCCAATGAACAGGACGTCCCAGTTCACGGGCAATATTCTGCAAGCAGCAAAGCGTATTCGTACTACAACCTACTTCAACCGGAGCAATCGGGTTCCGGCGTGAACGGACGCAATCGATAAAGTTCTGCATATGCGGAGAACTTACTTCGTATTCTCCTTTCCCGACTTTCTTTTCCTCTTTCGGTAACAAGGAAGGATCAGAGCACTCGATATAACCGCGAGCCACTTTCAACCAGCCTTTATCACCGATAAACTTGATGCCTTGCGCGTTGGCATTATCCTCACGGTAAGGCTGTTCGGTCATCACGATACCATTGGCATATTTCATCGTCGCATATTCTGTACCTTCATATCCTTTAGGGATAAACTCTACCGGACCGGATCCGTCCATACCGATGGCCGCCTGTGCAATATCAAACATATGAGCACCCCAGTCAGCTGTATACCCGTTTCCGGTTTCCTGATACCAGCGCCATGCCCCCCACAGTTTTTCGTTCTGTTCGGGTTCAAGAGAAATAGGAGGACAAAGATCAGGATGATAATGAATCTTCGGATCGTTCAACGGTCCCATCCACTGATTGAAATTCAGATTACCGGGACATCCATTTCCGGCAAGTCCAATGGCTTGGGTGGTTCGCCGACACGGGCGTATATCTTTTCGATATGGCCGATCTTACCGGCACGAACCAAGCGATCGCATCCTGGAACTCCTTGCTCGAACGCTGCTGGCTACCGATCTGGAACACACGATTATTATCGCGTACGGCACGGGCGACAGCCAAACCTTCCGTAATCGTATAAGCCAACGGCTTCTGACAATAAACATCCTTGCCGCTCTGACAAGCATGGATAGCGACCAATGCATGCCAGTGGTCAGGTGTTGCCACTTCAATCACGTCGATATCCTTACGGTCCAGCACATCTTCATAAAATTCATACATATCGCAACGGGGAGCCACATTCAGAGACTTCTGCCAAGCCTCGACACGACGTTTGAAACGTTCACGTTTCAAGGAATCTACGTCACAACAGGCAGCGACCTGCACCCCAGGACAAGTAGAGAAGCTCTTGAAATCGGATAAACCTTGTTGTCCTAATCCGACAAACCCTAAAACGACACGATCACTCGGTGCGATACGCACCCCATTTACAGCCCAGCTGGGCAGGATAGTCAAACTAGCCAATCCAAGAGCGGAAAGGCCGAGAAACTCTCGACGGGTTACACCCTTCTTAGTGTTTTCTTTCATGGTAATTCAAAATATATTGGACTAAAAAATTATTCGGACAAATATAACTATTAAATATCAAAATAACACCTCTATCCCATCTAATTTGAATTAATAGGGCATATTTTCGGAAATTCCCCGCAAGTAATGTTTTTTAACATTCTATTTGATAGCAAATTTCCTGATTAAGGTATCAAAATGACAATAGAGGAAAGAGGGTAGAAAAAGGGTTCTTTTGGTGTGATTGCCCTATAGAAAAGATGTCGTTTATTAAAAAAATTATGGAGGTGTGTCGTAATACACGATGCACCTCCTTTTTTTTCGTTGGCTGTAAAAAGTTGGCTTATTTCTTTAAGCTGCGATTTTTTGAGGATTTCTTTGATTTATGTGTTCCCTGCATCTAAAAAC
>ENA-OQCK01001055-OQCK01001055.1-human-gut-metagenome-genome-assembly--contig:-NODE-1055-length-11441-cov-1.703907_pt1 | contig 11441 bp, 18 predicted proteins | sample MGYA00242498_ERZ504578 | MGnify/ENA primary metagenome ERZ504578 (study PRJEB26092, sample SAMD00036229) | human gut metagenome | host: Homo sapiens | study: EMG produced TPA metagenomics assembly of... | reverse complement strand
CCGGTGCGAGAGTGATTGCAGGGATTAACGATTTGGCGACATTAGAGCCGCTACTGGTAAAGCAGTGGTCGAAAAAGAATAAGATAAAACCGACAGAGGTTTCTATTGGTTCTCATAAGAAAGTGATATGGAGATGTGAAAAAGGACATGAGTGGGAAGCTGCCGTTAAGAGCAGGACAATAAATAAAACAGGTTGCCCGTATTGCTCCCATAATAAAGTGTTGGCAGGATTTAATGACCTTGCAACACTTCTGCCGGATATAGCTGCCGAGTGGTCGGACAGAAATTATCCGACACTTCCAACTGTAGTGGTCAAGCATTAAAAGTATTCAGTGATTTATTGAATATCTAATATGCAATTTGATAATAAAAGTTATGGATCAGACTTTTTGACATCCAAAACTATATAGCTTTATAAATAAAAGAAGCAGTTACTTCACGAAAATTCGTTAAGCAACTGCTTCTTTTATTATTTGTGGCATAGAATATTTACAGAGCGAACGGTTATTAAGGTTAAGGTCTTGTATAATCGTCCATATAAAACCGATATTGTTCTCCGCGGATATAGTCACGGCAAATATGAACAAGATTATAGTCTGTGTCAAAAATCTCGGAGTATAAATAGAATAAAGGTTCTCCATTGGTGACGTGTAAATGTTTGGCAAGCGAACCAGAAGCGCGTGCCAGTTCAAGGTACGAATTACGGGAGCCTTAACCTGAATATGGTAGGAATCTTTTAGAAGCTGATAAAGGGAACCATCTAATGATTCATCTAAAAGAAATTCATATTTGGGATAAGGAAACAGATTGCTTTCGTAAATCATTGGGATACCATCGGCAAGATCGACACGTTCGATCAAGACTGCCTTTGAGCCAGTTGGAACATTCATTGTTTTGGCTTCTTCCTCAGATAACTCGGTTACGGAGCGTTTGATCACAAGGCGGGATGGAATACATCCATTTGCTTTACATGCATCAGCAAAGCCAAGAAGATGTTCCATTTTGCGTTGGATTTTGCGGGATTTTACAAAAGTTCCTTTTCCCTGACGTTTTACAAGATAATTTTCCTGACATAATTCTTCAACAGCACGTCTTACGGTGATGCGGCTGACTTTGTAATGTTCGCTTAATTCTATTTCAGTAGGTATTTTTTCGTTGTCCGGATAAGTGCCATCTTTGATTGCAGCTTTGATCGCTTCTTTTAGCTGCATATATAATGGAGTTTCTGCATTCATATCAAGTTTCATTATAATTCTCCTTTAAATATACAACGTATATTAGTTATAGATATACGATTCACAAATACATTATAGCGGAAACAGACTTAAATAACAACAAAATCAATCCATTTCGTAACAAAAAAAGTAAAAGATAAATCATATGACTGGCAAAGATATTGTGCATATAATACAAAAATAAAAGTTTGATTTCGGTAAAAACATAGAAAGTAAACATATAACGTTATATAACGATTGCATATAACGTTATAATATGATATAACATAATCATCAAATGAAGCAATAAGAACGGAGGGAGAACATGGGAAAGCAAAAAGCAGATTATCTGTTAAGATCAGATCATATTTTTACATCTACTGTTGAGAACCCATTTGCAGGATATGTTGCAGTAAGCGGACAGAATATCCTGGCGGTTGGAACAGATGATGGAAGTGATTGGATTGACGAACAGACAGAGGTTCTGGAATTGGGAGATCAGTTGGTGACACCGGGATTTATTGATGTACATACTTTTTTTTACGGGTTATGCGATTTTCCATATTGGAATTGATATGTCTGGCATAACATCGCAGGAAGAGTTTTTACAGAAGATAAAGGAACAGGTTGAAAAAGAGAAAGAACCTTCCACTGTATTTGGACATGGATGGAATCCAAACGGATTCGAAACGGAAGGTCTGGAAGAAAAGCTGAATGAAGCATATCCGGATCGGGCAGTTATCGTATTTGCAGCAGACCGCAGCACATGCATGATGAACCGGAAAGCGGAAGAAACATATGGATTTAATCCGAAAGAATGCTATCCGGAAGCCTATCACAAGATTATGCCGGAGTATTTAAATGATCGGGAATTCATAAGAACCGGAATTTAAAGATTATATGAAGCTGATGAACAGCCGTGGAGTTACAACGGTAAAAGAAATGGGATTTGATGATTTTTATGGATTTGACTCATTTCTGAAAGAAAAAGAAGAACAGAAGGAATTGTCACTTCGAACATTTTTATGTCGCAGCCGGTTGGTGAAGGAATCAACATTGAACATGGAAAAAGAATGAGAGAGAAGTTCCAGGGTGATTTCATCCGGTTCTCCGGATATAACCGAATGACAGACGGAACGGTGGCAAGTACAAAGGGTGATCTGTTAGAACCTTATGAAGGAACGAATATGCATTGCAGTATCCAGGTTGATTATCCGATGATTGAAAAAGAAGTGAAACTTGCTGATAAAAATGGATTCCGTTATTCCCTGCATGCACAGGGGATGGAGCAGTACATAAAGTGGCGGATATTTTTGACAAATGTCAGAAGAAAGATGGAAAGCTTGTGAACCGTCATGCTGTGACAGATATGGAATTTTCTAATCCGGCGGATTTGAAAGATGGGTGAAATTGGTGTAACTGGAGAAATCTATTTCCAGATTATGTCATTGGATCCAGCGGATGACGTGAAAAAATCGATTGAAGAGACGATCGGAACAGGGAGAGGCAAGTATTCTGGAATCGAAGAGGAATGCTTGATGCAGGAATGACATTATCAGGAGCAACGGATCTGCCACTGATGATCACAGACATTCCGGAAGCAATTTCCATGGTTGTGGTGGATATTTCCCAGATGGAAAAGAACAGTACAATGTACAGAACACGATTACAGTCGCTGAAATGTTAAAAGCATGGACGTATGGTGGAGCTTATAACATAGGAATGGAAGATAAGCTTGGAACGTTAGAAGCAGGAAAACTGGCAGATATAGCAGTTCTTGATCGGAATGTCTTTGAAGTACCAATGAGCGAGATGAGAGATGTAAAAGTTCCATGACAATGGTAAATGGAAGACCGGTATATACAAAAGAATAATAAAAAATTATGATGATAGAAAGGAGAAGAAACATGGCACAGATCAACAGAGACAGAATTGCAGGAATGAACATTCATTATTTATATTATTCACTCCCGTATTTTCTGGATGCACAGCAAAAGCTTGGTGTGAAGACGATTGAGTTATGGGCCGGTGCACCGCATTTCTTTTTGGACAGTATGTCTTACTCAGATTGTGCAAAGTCCGGCATGAAGTAGAGTCAAGAGGAATGCAGGTAAAAATCCTGACACCGGAAAACTGTACTTATCAATATCAGTTCGCAGCCCAGGAGCCGGAGCTTTATGAAAAAAGTTTTGCATATTTTGCCAATGCATTGAAGGCTGGAGAAGAACTTGGCGTAGAAACAATGGCAATTAATTCCGGTTGGGGTCTATTGGAATGAAGATCGTGAAGAAGCATGGAAGCGTTCAAGAGGGATGCTTTCAAGACTGGCAGATGAGGCGGCAAAACACAATATTAATCTGGCGATGGAATCATTAAGACACAGGAGTCCCAACTTGTTGTAACGCTTGCAGATGCGAAAAGGATGCACGATGAAGTGAATCATCCTAATTTGAAGGTAATGATTGATACAACTGCAATGGGGGTCGCCGGAGAGACGATTGACGAATGGTTTGATACATTTGGAGATGAGATTATTCATATGCATTTCATAGATGGAAATCCATACGGACATCTGATCTGGGGAGATGGCAATCATCCACTTGGAGAATGGATTGATACGGTTGTCAGACGAGGTTACAAGGGATACTTCGGTCAGGAAATCACAGATTTTGATTATTTTGAAGATCCGGCATCACATGACAAACGGAATATGGAAGCTTATAAGCCTTACTTAATAGGCTGATTACGGGGGATTTGAAAATGGAAAATAAGAAAAAATTTAAACTTCAACTGCCGCATGTATATACGCTGGCATTTATATTGATTATAGTATTTGCAATCTTGACATGGATTTTGCCAAGTGGACAGTTTGACAGACAATTAGTAGATACAGCAGCAGGAGAACGTGAGGTTGCTGTAGCCGGAACCTATCATGTGATAGATAAAGTGACGGAATCCGGAGATTTAAGACAAGGACTGCATGAAGTTTTAATGGCACCTACAAGAGGTATTCAGGCAGCTGCAGATGTTGTTGCATTCGTTTTACTGATTGGTGGTACATTCCAGATTTTAACAAAGACAAATGCAATGAATCGCGGAATCCGGAAGGTTATTTTAAGATTAAAAGGAAAAGAAGTTTTACTGATTCCGATTTTGATGATTCTGTTAGGAATTGGTGGAACGACATTTGGTATGTCAGAAGAGGTTATTCCATTCTATGTTATGTTGATCCCTATTTTCTTTGCAATGGGATATGACTCCATGACAACCTTCATGATCGTATTCTTAGGACCGCAGATTGGATATGCAGCATCTACAACGAATCCGTTCAATGTTCTGATCGCACAGGCGTTGCCGGAATCCATGGTAACCCACAGCTTGTATACAGATATATCTGGTGGGCAATTATGATGACTGTTACCATGCTTATGTTATGCGATATGCAATGAAAGTAAAGAAGAATCCAACCGGATCCATCACTTATCAGGATGATCTTCTGAAAAACAGGAATTTATGATGGATGAAAAGGATACAGGATTTACTTTAAGAGATAAATTGGTATTACTTGTATTTGCAGTAGGAATGGGAATTATCGTGTATGGTATTCTTACACATGGATGGTATATGGATGAGATTTCCGGTGTGTTCCTTGCAATGGGTATTTTAATGGGTATTGTTGGCGGACTTTCTGAGAAAGAGATCGCAGAACAGTTCGTGATCGGTGTAAAAGATCTTGCGTTTGCAGCAGTTGTAATTGGTGTATGCCGAGGCATTCTGATTGTTGCAGAAAACGGAATGATCATTGATACGATCCTGAATTATTTATCAGGAGCACTTGCAGGTGTAGGAAGCGTAGCATTTGTTGCAGTAATGTATCTGGTTCAGTCATTATTGTCACTCCTTGTTCCGTCATCTTCTGCACTGGCATCCCTGACTATGCCAATTATGGTCCATTATGTGATTTACAGGGTGTGAATCCGGAAGCAAGTGTAACAGTACTTCAATTTGCAAATCAGCTGACCAATATGTTAAGCCCGACAGCAGGCATGACCGTTGCAGGACTTGCTGTGTGTAAGATTACCTTTGGTCAGTGGTGGAAGACAATTTGGAAGTTCTTTATTTTAGTAACAGCAATGGCATTGGTATTCTGTACTATTTCAGCAATGCTTTAAACATAAAATTTTTATAATAGAAGGAGAATAAGACAATGAAAGAATTAGTAACCAAAATTTTAAATGGAAGAGAAAAAATCGAAGATGTATATTTTGTAGCATGCGGAGGATCTTTGGTAGATCTTTATCCAGGATATTATTTCGTACGTACCGAATCCAAGACAATGCATGCTGACTGGATCACAAGTAAAGAATTTGTTGTAACACCTCCGACACACCTTGGAAAAACAAGTCTTGTATTTATCTGCTCTCATGGTGGAAATACAAAAGAGACCGTAGAAGCAGCACATTTAGCAAAAGATCTTGGCGCAGCAGTTGTAGCAATGACACATACACCTGGATCAGCCTGTGATGACAGTTCATTAAATCCAATTGTATATTCCTGGGAAGATGATACAAATGAAAAGGATAAACCACAGGGTATTGTATTAAACATTTTGAATGAGTTAATGAAAGCTCAGGAGCCAGACTATAAATTATACGATGCAGTGGCAGACGGACTTGAAAAAGCAGATGGTATCGTAAGAGCTGCTGTCAAGAGCGTAAAAAACAGAACATGGCTTTTTGCTGAAAAATATGCAAAAGAACCGTTCTTATATATCATGGGTTCAGGAGCAGCTTATGCATCTGCATATGGATTTGCTATTTGCTCACTTCAGGAGATGCAGTGGATGGATTGCTGCTACTTAAATTCAGCAGAATATTTCCATGGACCATTTGAAGTAACAGATGAAGATCATCTTTATATTTTATTAAAGAGCCGCGGAAGAAACCGAGTTATGGATGAAAGAGCAGAAGTATTCCTGAACAAATATGCAAAGAAATATGAAGTGATCGATGCAAATGACCTTGGACTTGACGCAATTGATGACAGCTGCGTAGAGTACTTTAATGCAATGGTATTTTATGCAATGAGTGTTGCATACAGAAATGCTCTTCAGGATAAGAGATGTCATCCAACTGACATGAGAAGATACATGGGTGTTGTTGAATATTAATCACAGAGACAGATCATTGCGGAATTCTAAAATGCAATAAGAGATCAGAAAATGGGAATTTCGCAATGACCTGAAATTTATGGGCAGGCGAAAGGAGAATGAGGAAATGTATGATGTAAGCGCATTAGGTTTTGGTGATAATGTTGTAGATAAATATGAGCATATTAAAACAATGTATCCGGGTGGAAACTGTGTAAACTTTGCAGTATATGCCAAAATGTTTGGTGCAAAAAGAAGTGCATATATGGGATATTTCGGTAATGATGCTGAAGCAGAACATGTTATGTATGCTTTAGATGATATTGGGATTGAAACAGTAAAGTGCAAACAATTAGAAGGAGAAAATGGTTGTGCACGTGCAACTTTAGTTGATGGAGACAGAGTGTTCTTAGGATCTAATGAAGGTGGTATCCGTGGAAAAACACCATATGTATTAGAGCGATTTGATCTTGAGTATATCAGACAGTTTGATTTTGTACATTCTGGAAATTATTGTTTTATGGAGAAAGAACTTCCAAAAATCCGTGAAGCGGGTGTGCCGATTTCATTTGATTTTTCAGATGACTCAGAGGATTCCTATTATGCAGAAGTAGCACCTACTGTTGATTATGCATTCTGCTCTTTTGACGGAACAGATGAAGAAGCCAGAGAACATCTGAAAAAGATTGTTTCCTATGGACCAAAGCTTGCTGTTGCATCCAGAGGTGCAGATGGCTGTATTTTATATGATGGACAGGAATATTATGTGCAGAAAGCGGTACCGATCAAGGAAGTTGTTGACACCATGGGTGCAGGAGATTCTCTGATCACATCGTTTATGGTTGCTTATACAGATCACCTGAAAAAGGGAATTACAGGAGAAACTGCAATCAGAGAAAGTCTGGCAGCAGCAGCTGAATTTGCTTCCAAAGTATGTGGAATGAATGGTGCTTTTGGATACGGTAAAAAATATGAATAGGCAGATGTCTGTGAGATATTTTGAGCTGTAAAACACAGTGGGACAATAAAAAGTGCGTTCTGCGGATGTTTTATTGTTTGGGATGATTCAGAAACAGCAGGGCTGATGACAGAAGTGTTCTGTTGTTTCTGGAAAATTCTTTCATAATAGCTTTACGAGCATCTGCTTTTTTGATTTCCAGGAAATGGAAATAATACCCCGGCAGCTCCGTCAGGGACAGTGTTGCGGAGAAATACAGGGGCTGTACAGTGAGAAGGAGGAAAATATGGGCGAAAAAAAAGTACGTGCGGTTGCAGCAGGTTTTTCTTGTATGGATGTTTATGAAAAATTAAATAGATGTTATCCGACCGGAAATGGGGTAGACTGGGGAGTACATCTTCAGAGACTGGGAATTTCAGTCAGCGTGGTCAGCGTAACCGGAACAGATGAATATGGAAAAACAATGCGCAAAATGCTGCAGCAGGAAGGAATAGAGATCTCACATTTACATGAAAAAGAAGGAAATACATGCCAGATGAAAATGGATCTGATCAATGGGGTTGACCGCGTACATCTTGAAGAGGTGGAAGGTGTCATGAAAGATTTGCATTGACGGAGGAGGATAAAGAGTACATAAAAACATTTGATTATCTTCACACAGATCTTTTTGGAAATATATTAAAGGACCTCCCAGAGCTTCGCGCAGCAGGAGTGAAAGTAGTGATGGATTTTTCGATTTTCAGTGGAAATCCGGAGTATAACACGGACGAGAACTTTAAAAATGTAGACTATGCATTTCTTTCTTATGAAAAAGAAGATGACTACATTCGGGAACATATAAAAAGAATCCAGTCATTCGGGGCGAAAATTGTAACAGCTACGCTTGGAGAAAATGGAAGTCTAAGTTATGATGGCGAAAGATACTACCATTATGGAATTGTTCCGGTGAAGTAGTGAACACAGTTGGTGCAGGTGATTCATACATAGCAGGATTTACCTATGGAATTATGAATGGATGGGAAATCCCCAAATGTCAGGAATTTGGAGCAAAGATAAGCTCAGAAAGTAATTACAAAAAATTTGAACCATATTAAAAATCAAAAGGAGAATATGTACAATGATTATAGATATGCACATTCATCCAATTTTTTATGAGGCAGTCTGTAAAGACAAAGAAGAATTGGAATTCAGGAAAAATGCATTTGGAGTATTTAAACAGTCTCCATACGGATATGATGAAATGTTTGCAGAGATGGATTACGCCCATGTGGACAAAGCGGCGCTGCTGCCTTTAGACGTTACAACAACAGAAGGTGGACAGATTGTGAACAAATGATCAGATCGCCGTGCTTGTAAAAGACCATCCGGAACGCTTATCGGATTTGCGAGTGTTGACCCGCACCGGGAGGATGCACTGGAAGTTCTTGAGCATGCATTTAGGGATCTTGAACTGAAAGGATTAAAATTAAATCCTGCAAAACAGAAGTTTTTTTCCGGATGATCCAATTATGAATCCAATTTATGAACTATGTATCAGATATAACAGACCAATCATATTTCATGCAGGGTTAAGCTGGGAGCCTAATACGATTACAGAATATGCGTATCCGCTGAAGTTTGAACGGGTAGCAATCAGATACCCGCAGCTGCGTATGTGCCTGGCTCATTTTGCGTGGCCATTTGTAAGGGAAATGGTTATGCTGATGATTAAATATCCAAATGTGTATACAGACACTTCTGTGCTCTACCTGGATTCTCCGGAGGAGTCAATAGCAAGACTTTTTACAGTGGATATGGGACCGCTATGGGTAGACCGGGCATTATACAGACAGATTATGTTTGCGTCAAATGGTCCGAGGTTCCGGCAGTTTAAAATTCTTCGTGCACTGGAAAAAATACCAATGAGAGATTACGCACGTGAAGGAATCTATTATAAAAATGCATTGCGCTTTTTAGGAGAGGAGACGGAAGAATGGTAGATTTACATACAATTGAATGGATGAGCCATAAACCGGAAGAATTCCATATGATTACAGAAGAGGTACATGAGATTGTTAAAAATAGTCCGGTAAAAAACGGAGCGGTTCTCGTCCTTACAGCCCATACAACAACCGGAATTATGGTGAATGAAGGACTCCCTTGTGTAGAATGGGATATTGCAGATACCCTTACAAGAATTGTCCCTCTCGAAGCCGATTATATGCATGCCATTCCTGCCAAGCTATGGTGCAACAGGAAATAATTCGACAGGTCATATCAAGAGTCTGCTATGTGGAAATCATTGTATGTTCCCGGTGGTTAATGGAAAATAGTCTGTGGTGGTGCACAGGATATTTATCTTGTAGAATTTGACGGACCTCAGACACGAAGAGTATATGTGGAGATTTTTGGAGAATAAATTGTAGCATTAAACAAAATTTAACACATCAAACTGGTAAAACTGCATAAAGTTAAAAAATAAGAACCGATCGTATCTAATATAACGTTATAATATGATAGATTATATCATAATACGTATTAACATATAAAACGGTTTAAGAGAAAGTGCTCATAAAAGCCGTGAATGTTATATTCACAGATAGCTGTGGAGCATAACAATAAGAAAAGCTACACAAAGAATGATATTAAAATAGTTGGATTATCGAAGAAGGAATGAGCGGAATGGGAAAAAGAATACTTTGTATTGGAGATTCAAATACCTGGGGATATATACCGGGCAGTGGGGAACGATATGAAAAAAATGTGCGCTGGACGGGAAAGCTTGCACAGATGCTTGGGGAAAACTATGAAGTGATCGAAGAAGGAATGAATGGAAGGACAACTGCATTTACAGATAAAATTGAACCGGGAACAGCTGCCTTGGATTATCTGTATCCATGTTTGATCTCACAATTTCCTTTGGATTATATCATTGTTATGTTAGGAACAAATGATACAAAGACACGCTATGGAGTGAATACAGTAGAGATTGGATATGGATTGGATGAAGTACTGCTGAAGATAGAGGAAACATGCAGACGAAAAAGTCAGACTCCTGAAAAAATAGTTATCGCACCGGCAGATTTATATCCTAAAAAAGACTGGATAGAATTTACAGCAGAGTCTGCGCAAAAGGCAGGCGGACTGACGGAAGAATATAGAAGTATTGCGGCACTTCATCATGCAGAATTTTTGAGTGCACGAGATGTACTTGGAGCGGAGTGCATAGGCTGTGATGGAATTCATTTTACAGAGGAAGGACATAGAATACTTGCGGAAGCAATAGCATTAATAATCAAAAATAAAGAAGCAGATGAATGTTTCTGAAGCAATATTAAAAAATGATTGTGCTCATTTCAACAAAATGCAACACGTTAAATTGGTAAAATTATACAAAAGTAAAACAGTAAAGCGCAAAACGATTGAATATAACGTTATAATATGATATAGTACATTTCATAAATAACGAAAGATACAGGTAGGAGGAGTGCCATGAAGATGGACAGGAAATACTGGCTGCACAGAGTAATTGTATGTTTCTTGATGATGATCATCATAATTCAAATACCGATGCATGCTTATGCAGACGAAAAGAGAATGGTTGCAATCGGAACAAATGCAGAATATGCACCATTGAGTATCTTGACAGCAACGGAAATCTTACAGGATTTGATATTGAACTGATGAATGCTATTGCCAAAGAGGCTGGATTTGAAGTGAAGTGGGTAGATCTACCTTTTGATTCATTGCTTGGGTCTATTGAAGCAGGAGATATTGAGGCAATCGCGGCTTCAATTGCACCTACGGAAGAAAGAGCAAAGAGCGTAGATTTTTCAGATGTATACTATTCGGGATCCAGAGCCTTGTATATAGGACAGATGAGAAATATACTGATTTTTCAGACATAAAAGGAAGGACGATTGCTGTATTGGAAGGATCCCAAAGTGATATGATCGCATCGGGTGAAAATACAGACTATGGTGTAGTAGAGGATGCGACAGTAAAGCGTTTTAAAAATGCCTCCAGTGCAATTATGGAACTAAAGAATAAAGGCGCAGATGCTGTGATCATTGATACGATCATCGCAGAGATTTTTTGCAAACAGACCGATGGGATTGAAGCAGTCCCGGATGAAGGGAAC
>ENA-OQCK01001054-OQCK01001054.1-human-gut-metagenome-genome-assembly--contig:-NODE-1054-length-11445-cov-3.887436_pt1 | contig 11445 bp, 16 predicted proteins | sample MGYA00242498_ERZ504578 | MGnify/ENA primary metagenome ERZ504578 (study PRJEB26092, sample SAMD00036229) | human gut metagenome | host: Homo sapiens | study: EMG produced TPA metagenomics assembly of... | reverse complement strand
CTAAACCAACGAGACCTAACACCGTGTAAATCCACGGCGGCATATAGGAGGATTGCCGCCGTGTCTATTTTTGCCTTTTTTCACAGCATCCATGATCTACACCAGCTAAAAAAAAGCGTAGCTCCCCCTCCGGGACAGTCTGGTTATGAATATGAAATTATACAGTACATAAATGAATATATAACTTCATGCGTCTGTGCGGCTTTGTGTCGCCCAGGCGCTTTTTTGTACTTCGAGACAAATTGTCCCGAGGTGCGGAGCGGCTCCCCGGGGTGCCGCTCCCCGCCAAGCCCCGTTTCGGTCACTCATCCACCCAACACCGAAACGGAGGTTTAAGTTTGAAACAAAGAAATATTGGTTAGAAAAAAGTAAATTGTATGGCAAACAAGCATCTTACGGTGGCTTCAAAAAGAAAATATAGACACAACACCTAATTCATGGCAGGAACGATATCATCTTTAATGGTGTATCCACGCTGCTTTAGTAGATTAAGTGCCTGTGAAGTAGTCAACACTTTTGCTTTATTCACAGGACGTGATTCAAGAAAACCTTCTGCTGTATATGGTTTTAAATCTGAAAGTATGTGCCAGATAGCGGTCAGGAGCATACGGCAGATTGCGATAATGGCTTTCTTGTGACCACGGTGCGATTTAATACGCTTATAGCGGCCGGTTATTTCAGGATGTTTCTTAGAACGCAATAAACCATTTGCAACTTGTACCAGAATGGGTTTAATATAATTACCAGCACGGGAAATTCGAGTTGATTTGATTCTTTTGTTGCTTTGGTCATTGCGCGGACAACATCCTGCCCATGAAACGAGGTGCTTAGCTGAGGGGAAAACAGACATGTCACCTCCGATTTCAGAAAGGATTTGAATGGCAGTCATTGGATTTTTATCAAATCCGGGAACTGTACGAATTAGATCAAGAGCGGCCTGGTATTTATCAGAGAGACGAAGGATTTCCCGTTCTATTTCTTCCAGATGCTTTTCTAATTCGTCGATATGATTGAGGCACTGACGAAGTTTAATGGCCTGCTCAGGAGAAATAGCTCCGTCAACAGCGGCTTGGATTTCTTCCATAGGTGTTTTACATCGACTGTCTACAAAAGGTGCCACATCAAATATTTCCCCTGGATGAGCGAGCATATATTCTGTGATGGAACGAGAAGATTTCCCAAACACGTCACTGAATACATCATCTAATTTAAGATTAGAAACAGTAAGACAGTTTTGCGCACGGTTCTTTTCGCCGGTAATCATACAGGTGAGTTTGAACCGGTATCTTACTAAATCCCTTAAATGACGAATGTCAGCGGGTGGAATAAAGGAAGGTTTGATCATTTCACACATGAACAAGTCGCAAATCCATTTCGCATCCTTTCGGTCGGTCTTATTTCCTTTTTGAGGTTTTGTATATTTTGGATGAGCAAGAATCACAGAATTATTTGCCTTTTCCAAAACATTAAATACAGGGATCCAATACTTGCCGGTAGATTCCATACAGACTTCAGAACAGTTATACTTTGCAAGCCAATCACACAGTTCCTTCAATCCTTTGGAAAAGGAAGAGAAACGAGCTTGTTTGTAATCGGTTCTGCCGTTTGAATCGGTGATGCCAATGCAAGCGTAGATCCAGGTTTTGTGGACATCAAGTCCACAGCAGTTAAAACGAAAAATTTTGAAAGACAATAAAATAACCTCCTGAATTTTATTGAGATAAAACCGACAGGGACTGGTCATCCGGCAAAATCGAGTCGACTTTGGAAGAGATAAGTTTACGGGCTACGGAATGCGCCATTCATTGATGCCTTAACGGATGACCGACGACATATATTTATGCGAGGTTGCCGCTATACAGCCCCGCCACTCACCTCCACGTGTTCTGTAGTGTGTCGGTTTTATAAAAGAAATTTTATCAGAAGGGGAATAGAATTGAAAAGCGAAAAGTAGTGACAGGGTTTCATAACCCCATCGGTGCCTTTCGCAGAAAGGTGGTTTATATTTATGAAAAGAAACATATCCTTTTTAACTGCTATGTGTATGGCAGCGGCGTTGACTGGATGCGCCGGACCGGCTCCTGCAACCCAGGAAACGGAGGCAGAGAAAGTTACACTTCAATATATGACCCTGGCCGATGGAAAGGTGCTTGAGGCAGAACGTCATATCATTGAAAATTATATGGAAAAAAATCCACATGTTGTGGTTGAAATTACATCTGTTCCGGCCTTAGATACTTTTATCACCACGCTTAAAGCTAAATTTGCCGCTGGCGAGGAACCGGATCTCTATATGTTCCAAGCGGCACACGTGTCCGCGAATTTGCACAAGCCGGACTCTTAAAGGATATTACAAATGAGCCATATATGGAAAATGTACATGAGGAGGACAAAGCATTTAATTCACTTGACGGAAAAATATATGGTGTTCCTATGCGCTACGAGTACAGCGGCCTGTTTGCGAACAGGGAAGTATTGGCTGATTACCCTGATATAAAAATCCCTGCTAGTTTTCAGGAGTTAATGGCGGCTTGCCAGAGTTTACGGGAACAGGGACTGGAAAACCCCATGATTTTGGCGGGAAAGAGTATTAATAATGTTGCACAGTTTGATTTTCAGTATCTGGCCTGTGTAATCAGTCACGAGAATCCTGATTATTATGAGCAGATGCTGGATGGGGAACTTAAATTTACAGACGATATTTTTAAAGAAATGTTTGACAAGTACGGTCAGCTAAAAGAGTATGTTTCAGATGATGCATTGGGTGTGGACGATGATGAGGCAATCAAGCGGTTTATCCGAGGCGAGGGTGCGTTCTGGGTAGCCCATGGAAGCGAGATAACGCGCATGAGGGAACTCGGGGGCGATGAATTTGATTTTGTGATGGTACCCACCGTGCTTCAGGATGAGAATCAGGAGAGAACCTTTAACTGCGGACAGGCATTGGCGCTGAGTGTGGTAGGCTCCAGTGAATATCCGGATGAGGTACGTGGCCTTGTTGCAGAGTTCCTGTTACCGGAAAGCAGCAATATTATGGCTTCGGAAGGAAAGGTAATGCCGGCAGCAGTTGCGCTGAAAAGCTGCCTGATCCCTGTTTGGAGCCTTGCCGGGAGTGGTTTGACAGTGATAAGAAGATGGCCCATGCTGATCTGATCTGGGTACCGGGAATCAAGGATGTTATGAAGGAAATTACGCAGAATGGTATATGGGTAATAGTACCGAAAGTGTGTTGGCTGAATGGGACAGTCAGCATCACCGGCTTTTGGAAGCAAATCCGGATTTTATAAAAAATTTTGAGAGGAACTGATTCATGAAATTGACACAAGGGGTCCATTTGTGCGGAAGCGGAGCCTTTGGGCTTACTTCGGATGGGGACTGTCACTGCTATGTGTTGGATGGAGGCAGTGAACTGGCTCTGATAGACTGCGGGCTTTCTGAAAATCCTGAAGCCATCCTTCCCGATTGGAAGAGGATGGCTTGGATACAGGAAGGCTGAAGTACCTTCTTCTGACCCATTCCCACCCGGATCATGCCAATGGATGTGCATGGCTTCAGAAGAATTTGGGAATCCAGGTCCTGGCAAGCGTATTTGAAGCACAGGTGTTGGAAAGGGGACTGCTGGAAACATTAGGATTAAACGCTGACAATGAAAATTACCGGCAGTTTGCTGCAATGAGGCGCTGTAAGGTTGACCGCATCATTGAGGATAATGAGATGATCAGGGTTGGGACGTTGGAAGTCAGAGCGCTGCTGACTCCCGGACATACGGCCGGGTCCACTAGCTATGAGACAGAAATAAACGGAAGGCGGCAACTATTTACAGGTGATGAGGTTTTTTACCAAGGTTTTGTAAGTATACTGACTGCCCCATTATCTGATTTTGAGCATTATCATATGGGACTTAAGCGCTTGGAGGGGAGAGAGGTGGACGGTCTGTTTCCGGCTCATCTTATGTGGACCTTAAAGAATGGCCAGAAACATATTGACAAGGCGTTGTGGGATTTTGAAGTATCAAACGCCCCAATCTTAAATTATTTTCTTAAAAACACAAAAGGAGTGTAGGATTATGGCAAACAGAGTGAGTGGAAGATCTGCAATTGTGACAGGAGCTGCCCGTGGTATCGGACGTGCTGTTGCAATGAGACTGGCGCAGGGAGGGGGCAGACGTACTGGTAAATACCCGTGACCCTAATACGCTGGAGGCGGTTTATGAGGATGTGAAAAAGGCGGCCAAGGGCGGTAAGGTGGCAAAATTTTTGGCTGACGTCAGCTATGAGGATCAGGTAGAGTCAATGTTTGACCATGCGGTTACTGAATTCGGAAAGATAAATATTGTTGTGAACAATGCGGCGGTAAGTAATCCGCGGCCGGCATTACAATATACATCGGATTTCTGGGAGGAAAATCTGAGGATTAATTTATTTTCTGTATACTATACCTGTACCAGAGCTGCAAGGGAGATGGTAAAAGCAGGGGAGAAGGGCAGCCTGATCAATTTTTCGTCCATTGGAGCTACAAAGCCGCATAGACAGCTTCTGGCTTACGATAGCAGCAAAGGCGCAATTGATGCACTGACCAGGGCTCTGGCTTTGGAACTGGCTCCGTTTGATATAACGGTCAATGCCATTGCTCCCGCATCCATCCTGGGATTCTGCGTTGCCAAGATGGATCCGGTAAAAGCAGCGGCCAGAGACCCGAAAGATTTTGCAACACCCATCACCCGCCAGGGAACTCCTGAGGATGTGGCGGAGCTTGCCCTGTTTTTGGCGAGCCAGGAGTCCTCATACATAACGGGACAAATTATTCCTATTGATGGAGGCATCAGCGTTCAGGCGCGTCCCGTATCAATGGCGCCTCTGGAGATAACCCCGCTTAACATCAAGGAAAAAGAAATCCGGTGACCATAAACAAAGCCAGTCAGGAGCAAGTATATGGAAAAACAGTGGTGGAAGACAGCTTCCCGTGTGATTCAAACAAATCTGCAAGTCATGGATACACCCAGAATGTCGGCTGAACAGCTGGCTCAGAATGTGGTGGAACTGGAAGGAAATGTTCTGGCAGTAAATGTGGCGGGATTTATGCCTGGTATCAAAGTGAAGTCCTTTATCACCATATAAATGAGTGGCTGCCAAAAGAAAGGGATTTGCTGGGAGATATTGTAAGGGAATGCCGTAAGAGGAGGGTTAAGGTGATTGCGCGTTTTGATTTTAGCAAAGCGGATGACAGCGTATATTTGCAAAAGCCCCAATGGTTTGTACGCAATCCGGATGGTACGCCGCACGCTTACGGCATCGGGCGGACAGGCCCTTGGAGTATACTGTACAGTACCTGTATAAATGGAGGATATAGGAATTATGAGGTAGCGGTCCCTGTGCTAAAAGAGGCATTAAAAAGATACGAGTTTGATGGGGTATTCCTGAATGCGCCAAACTATGAACCTGCTTTTGCGAGTCTTGCCGGAAGAAATACCGACAGGTGTTCGGTGAAGAACTGCCAATGGAATGGGAAAACGGAAAGAACATCACTACATCTCCTACCTTTGCCCATAGAAAAGGGATTAAAGGGTGAGGGAGGAATGGGAGTCACTGTGCTATAAGGATAATATCAGGCTGATAAGGGAAAACGTACAGGCTGTATCCCCCGGCATTCCTCTGATTTTGTATTTTAAAACTTATGGTGAAGATCTGGATGCCCGCGTTTCCACTGCGGATGTGTTGTGTGCGGAAGCTCAGGATATTCTTTCCCAGGGGATAGAAAATATCACCCCCTTTTGGCTTCCTTCCCTGAATGCAAAATACGGATCAGTGCCTGAACATATGCCGGCTCCATTTGGCATCATCCATTCCTGCCCGGGGATGGACTGGCGCCATGCCGGATTGCCTGAAGCGGAGTACCAAAGCTGGATGAGTCGGGTTGCAGCTAATGGTGCAAATTTGTGGCACAGCCTTACCGGATTTAAAGAGACCATTGGTGACCAGAGACTTTTACGAACCATCAAAGCAGTAAACCAGGATGCCGTCCAGGTGGAGATGGCCATGAATGGTGCAAAAAGTGCTGCTCAGGTTTTGGTGGTATGGAATAGTACCAAAAGCGCTGAGGGATGGATTGGAGGGCTTCTTAATACACAGATCCAGTTTGATGTAGAGGATGAAAAACGCTTTAGCGTACAGCGCGCTGCCGGTATCAAGCGGTTATTGTACCGTCAGGCGGAAAAATGTTGGAAACAAAGAAAAGGGAACTGGAGGAGTGCGTACGCAGAGGGGTCAGCCTGCTGATAGAAGAACACCGCGCCTCCTGGGCAAGGGAGTCACATGAATTTCTTGGAATCGAGGAGGAAGTACAGGGAGGAGGGGAGCTAAAGGCTGCTTATTGGAGGTTTGAGACAGACAGCCTTCAGAGAAATCTGGAGGAGACTCTATTACTGCCGCACCAGGGGGAAACCCTGTATTGTACAGTAAAGGAAAGTTCTGTCACTGAAGCAACCCTGGTGCCACCCTTTGCTCCTTTAGATGCGGTAGGAGCTCCGCCGGAACGGGCAAGCATCCCGGTGCAACGGACGCAGCTGCCCCTGTGTGTGACACATAAGGAGGGGGATGGGGCAGTGCTTTATCTGCCCTTTGCGTTTGGTTGTCTTCTGAGGGAGTATGGCCTTCCTGATGACTTGCGGCTTTTGGAAAATATGATAGACTGGGCATTGAAGGATTCCCGTGTATTTCGCATGGAACCCTGTCCCGGACTGGAAGCGGTTTTGTACCAAACCCAGAATGGAGCGCTGCTTCACTTAATCAATTCAGTGGGAGGACGGCCTTTGATGAAGATGGTGCCTCTGGTAGATGTGGAGTTCAACCTACTCCTTCCTCCTGGGGTGTCGGGTGCTGATGTAAAAGTTCTTTTGGGTCCCAAAGCGGTGGTTGTCCGGAATAAAGAGAGGATACTGACAGTCTCGGCTGCAAGAGTAGAGACATGGAGTACATTTGAGATTGTATGGAAAAAAATGGTTCCCATTATCGGCTAATAGTGCTTCAATTTGTAAAAAGCCCAGAGCAGACACGAGAGGAGAAAACAAAATGGAAGATTCAATTCACAAATATTTTCAGGTAGGAATCATTCAATGGATGAGCTATCCCCAGGGAAATCCAATGGAATCATTGAAGGCTATTTGCAAAGATGATTTCTTTGATGCTATTGAGTTAAAAGGCTACGGCTATAAGAATGAGGAGGCGAAAAGGCTTCTGGAACAGAGCCATCTGAAGGTTTGCTACGGCGTACAGCCACGTCTTCTGGGCGGAAAGTTAAACCCCAACGACCTTGACGAGGAAGGTCGCAAGAAGGCGGAAGCAACACTGATCGAAGCAGTTGATGAGGCTGAATACCTGGGTGCAAAGGGAATTGCATTTCTGGCAGGTAAATGGCAGCCGGAGACAAAGGAGCAGGCTTATATGCAGCTTTTAAAGACAACACGGGCCGTATGCGATTATTCCGCAGAAAAGGGCATGATGGTGGAGCTGGAGGTGTTTGATTACGATATGGATAAGGCTGCACTCATCGGCCCGGCGCCTATGCAGCGGAGTTCGCCGCTGATATGCGCACCACCCACAGCAACTTTGGACTTCTGGTGGATTTAAGCCATTTTCCAACCACCTATGAAACAAGCCGGTTCGTAATACGCACACTGAGGCCATATATCACCCATTTCCACTTTGGAAATGCAGTTGTCGTAAAAGGCTGCGATGGCTACGGTGACCTCCATCCAAGATTCGGATATCCCAACAGCGCCAATGACACACCGCAGTTGCTGGATTATCTCAAAGTCATGAAAGAGGAAGGCTTCTTTGATGCAGAGAACCCTTATGTACTGTCTATGGAAGTGACATTGCGTCCAGGTGAGGATGAGGATATTGTCCTGGCCAATACCAAGAGGGTGCTGAAACGGGCATGGGCTTTACTGGAGGATAACGCATGAAGATAGTAGTTCTGGATGGTTATACGGAGAATCCCGGGGATTTAAACTGGGAAAAATTGAAAAAATTAGGTGAGCTTACGGTTTATGACAGGACCAGCGTAACGGACGAAAATGAGATTATTTCCCGTATCGGAGATGCTGAGGTGGTCATCACCAACAAGACACCGATCACAAAGAATATCATGGATGCATGCCCAGGAATAAAATACATCGCCATGCTGGCCACCGGCTACAATGTGGTGGATTATGTATATGCAAGGAAAAAAGGGATCCCCCTTTCCAATGTGCCTTCTTACGGAACTGCTTCCGTGGGCCAGTTTGCAATCGCCATGCTGCTGGAGCTGTGCCACCATGTGGCCCATCACAGCCAGACGGTACATGAAGCAAATGGGAACACTGCCAGGACTGGTGCTATTGGGATTACCCCCTGATAGAGCTGGACGGCAAGACCATGGGTATCATAGGTTTCGGACGAATCGGACAGCAGACGGGAAAGATCGCCAAAGCCATGGGTATGAATATCCTGGCCTATGACAAATACCCCAATGAATCCGGAAAAGAGATGGCCAAATATGTGGATCTGGATACGCTGTACGCGAAATCGGATGTCATTGCCCTTCATTGCCCGCTGTTCCCTGAAACACAGGGGATCATCAACAAGGATGCCATTGCAAAAATGAAGGACGGGGTAATAATCCTTAACAATTCCCGGGGGCCTCTGGTTGTGGAGAAGGATTTGGCAGACGCACTGAATTCCGGCAAGGTTTCCGGTGCAGGTCTGGATGTGGTATCCGCAGAACCGATTAAGGGAGACAATCCGCTTCTGAAGGCAAAGAACTGCATCATTACGCCTCATATTTCCTGGGCCCCAAAGGAGAGCAGGCAGAGGATTATGGACCATACGGTAGAGAACGTGAAAGCATATATTGCTGGCTCTCCTATCCATGTGGTAAACTGATAAATTACTTTTTGAAGGAAAAGGGATACTGATAGCATAAGGACATTTTACTACTGATATGCTCCTTGGCTCTTTGCTGATGGTTGGGGTGAGATTTTTATAGATTTCACCCCAATTTTGTGATAAGAATCAAAATGTTTCTATTCTGTATTTTGTCATATGGCAGAAAAAATGCACGATTATCGAAGGCGCATAGATGAAATCCCAAAGGAAAACTAGTAAAATCAATTTCTTAGAATGAATAATGAAAACAACAGGTGGGTTAGGTCGAGGTCTCTTTAGTTCTGTGATGATATCTATTCAGCCATATGATAAATGTTTATGACATCGTCTTATAGAGTGTTTTAAAGAACCCTACATGTCCTCCTCCTGTGGCAACGCATTTCTCTGCCATTTCCTCAATCTGGCCTTCGGTTGGCTGAATTCCCAGCTCGGTCATGGATGTAGGCATGCCCAGTCTGCGGCACCAATCTTCCCATGCCTCAATTCCCTTTAAAGCGGTTCCCTCTAAATCGTGAAAGTCCATGGGAACATCAAACACATTGACAGCAAACTGGGCGAAACGGGCCGGATTTACTTTATAAACATACCTTGCCCAGCTCCCCCAAATAGCGCAAAGCCCGGCTCCGTGGGCAACGTCAAACATGCCGCCCATCTCATGTTCAATCTTGTGAGAGGCAAAGTCAGATACTCGGCCAGTACCTGTGAGACCGTTGTGGGACAGGCTTCCGGCCACATGAGATCAGCCCGGGCATTATAATTATCAGGTTCCTTTATGGCCAGAAGAGCTGCCTCACGGACAGAAACCAGCAGGCCTTCTGCCATGCGGTCAATAAGCTCTACATGTTCCGTATTAGTAAGTAGCGTTCCATGGTGTGCATCATGATATCAGTGGCGCCGCTGGCCGTTTGATACGGCGGCAGTGTGTAGGTCAGTTCCGGATTCATAATGGCAAAGAGAGGACGGGCACAGTCGTGGTTGTAGGAACGTTTAAGCATTCCCTCCTCAATGGTGATAACCATGGAGTTGCTTGTTTCAGAACCTGTGGCCGCAATGGTGGAAATACATCCAAGGGGAGCAATTCTGTTGGTGGTAAAGCGGCCCATGAGAAGATCTTCTACATCAAAATCATTGGCAAGTCCGTATGCAATTCCCTTGGCGGAGTCAATGGGACTTCCGCCGCCGATAGCTAAAATAAAATCGATGCCTTCCTTTCTGCAGAGCTGTATACCTTCTTTGACCAGGCCAAGTCTGGGATTAGGCACCACGCCGCCCAAATCCACATATCCGATACCACAGTCAGACAGGCTCTTATGGACCCGGTCTAGAGTACCGTTTTCATAAAGGTATGTACCGCCGAAGTGAATCAAAACTTTTTTAAAGCCTCTGTCTTGAATCTCTTTTCCAACCTCTTCTTCGGTTCTTTTGCCGAAAATCACTTTTGTAGGATTGTAAAATTCAAAATTATTCATAGTATCCTTTCCTCCGTTTTAAAATCAAAGCTGTTGGTGTCATCTGTTTTGGACCTATTATAGTATAAAAACTGATTGATAGAATAATCAAAAGATTGCATCTTCATGGTGCAGGAAAATGTTGAATTGGAAAAGAGTATGAAAATATACCAAATAATCTGGGCTGAGGGGAGGATAAGAAAGAAAAACAGGTAATTATGCATATTTATATACGCAGTAATATTAAAAATAATCTAAATTTGCACTATCATGGTGCAACCAAATGGTTTTTCTATGGTAAAAATGGGTGATATACTTAAGGTACAGTCGGACGGGGGAATGAAACTGAGGCAGAAAAGGAGCGAGAAATACCTGAAATTACTGTCGGCTGTTAATTGGTAAGGAGGATGGATGATGGATTTAAGCAGTATGGTAAACCAGAAACTGGTTCAGTTTGAATATCAGGCGGCCAGTAAGGATGAGGTAATACGTTCTGTTGGCCAGATGATGGCAGAGGCTGGAATTGTCAATGATAAGGAAAAGTACATAGAGGCGGTATTTAAGAGGGAAACGGAATGCGCCACGGGAATCGGAATGGGGGTTGCCATTCCTCATTGCAAGAGTGATGCGGTCAATGATGCCGCGTTTGCATTAATAAAAACTTAAAAATCATTGAATGGGGATCCTTAGATGGTGAGCCGGTAAAATTTGTGATACAGCTGGCGGCGCCTGACAGCGCAGATAATGTTCATCTGCGTATGCTTTCACAATTGGCCAGAGATTTAATGGATGATGATTTTAGAGATGGTTTGCTTTGCGCCTCATCCATTGAAGATATTAAAAAATGTTTAGGTAATTGCGAAACACATTCCTAAAACTTGCGTAAAAGAGATAAACGTTCTATCTTACAGATATTTTAATGCAGAAAATAAAAAACACTTGATTATGGGCACAACAAATAAGCCTCATCTAGCTATGAAGTTGGTAAGTCCTATGCAATAAGAGGTTTCAGACTGCGAATATATTCATGATGTTTAATTTTATCTGCAAGCACTACGGTTATCAGTTGCGTA
>ENA-OQCK01001053-OQCK01001053.1-human-gut-metagenome-genome-assembly--contig:-NODE-1053-length-11446-cov-2.854846_pt1 | contig 11446 bp, 15 predicted proteins | sample MGYA00242498_ERZ504578 | MGnify/ENA primary metagenome ERZ504578 (study PRJEB26092, sample SAMD00036229) | human gut metagenome | host: Homo sapiens | study: EMG produced TPA metagenomics assembly of... | reverse complement strand
AATAAACCCCGAATTTGAATGAACAGAAGATAATTTGAATATAGACAGAAGGCGTACACCGGCTTTTTTTGCGGGTGAAGAATTGAATTTAATAAGGAGAAATACTATGCGTGAAAAACTGCAGACCCTGCCTCTTTCAGAACTAAAGGAAATGGCCAAGAGCCGTGGAATTAAGGGCATCAGTCATTAAGAAAGGCAGAAATTATTGATTTGCTCTGCGATGAGGCAGAGAAAAACCCGGATATAAAGCCGGCGGAAATAAAACGGGAAGTAAAAACGGAAACATCCCGGAGCCAGGAAACGCCTCGGAGTCAGGAGATATCCCGGAGCCAGGAAACGCCTCGGAGTCAGGAGATATCCCGGAGCCAGGAAACACCCCGGAGCCAGGACCAGCCCCATGCCTTTGAGCGTAACCAGTCAAGGAGCCAGGATTATCAGGAAAACCGGAATGACAGCAGGGAACGGATAACCGCCGCCCTGTTTCAAGAGGGTACGACAACAAATATACACAGAACAGAACCCAGTCTCCCAAGCCCCATGGAAACAGTGGCATGAATAACAGCATGAGCCAGAACAGCACGCCTTCCCAGAGTGAGGGTGAGCGTTTTACCAGAGCGGACAACAGGAGTGACTCAATCGGTTTATCCACCAGGACATGGCTGAGTTAGACAGCGGCATTGAGGCAAACGGCATACTGGAAGTCATGCCGGACGGATTTGGATTCATCCGCTGTGAAAATTTCCTTCCAGGTGAAAACGACGTCTATGTGGCCCCATCCCAAATTCGCCGTTTCAATCTGAAGACAGGCGATATTATAGTGGGAAACCGCAGGGTGAAGTCTGCAACGGAGAAGTTCGCGGCCCTGCTCTACATCAAGACGGTAAACGGCTATCCGTTAAGCGCCACGGAGACAAGGCCCAATTTTGAGGACCTGACCCCCATCTTTCCCAACAGGCGCCTTCACATGGAAACACCTGGGGAGAGGAATACAGTGGCCATGCGTGTCCTGGACTTCTGGCTCCCATCGGCAAGGGACAGCGCGGTATGATCGTGTCTCCTCCAAAGGCAGGTAAGACAACACTGCTAAAGCAGGTGGCAAAGGCAGTCACAACCAATAATCCGGACATGCATCTGATGATCCTTCTGATCGACGAGCGCCCTGAGGAGGTTACAGACATAAAAGAAGCCATTGTGGGACCCAATGTGGAAGTCATTTACTCTACCTTTGACGAGCTGCCTGACCGTCATAAGAGGGTATCCGAGATGGTGATCGAGCGGGCAAAGCGTCTGGTGGAGCACGGACGTGACGTTATTATCCTGCTGGACAGCATTACCAGGCTGGCAAGAGCATACAACCTGACGGTTGCGCCCAGCGGCCGTACATTATCCGGCGGTCTGGATCCGGCGGCCCTTCATATGCCAAAGCGTTTCTTCGGCGCGGCCAGAAATATGCGCGAGGGCGGAAGCCTGACCGTTCTGGCCACTGCGCTGGTGGAGACGGGAAGCCGCATGGATGATGTTGTGTATGAGGAATTTAAGGGCACCGGCAATATGGAGCTGGTGCTTGACAGGAAACTGTCTGAGAAACGTATTTTCCCGGCCATCGATATATTGAAGTCCGGTACCAGACGGGATGATCTCCTGCTTTCCCGGGAGGAAGCGGAGGCAGTGGATATCATCCGCAAGGCCACTAATTCCCTGAAACCTGAGGACGCAGTGGAAAAGGTACTTGACCTTTTCGCGAGGACCAGGAATAACAGGGAATTTGTGGAGAATGCCAAGCGGATTCGGTTCTTCTAGGGATATCAGGCTATGTCTCCGCGTTCCTTTAAAAGGTCGCGGATTTCAGCCAGAAGCTCTTCCTGTGTGGGACCAGCCGGCGCGGGCGCCTCTTCTTTGGCCTCTTCTTCATGGCGTAACCGGCTGCTGATGACGGCAGCTGTCTTAATCATAAAGAACATGCACACGCCGATAATGAGAAAATCCAATATATTTTGCAGGAAGCTGCCATAGAGTATGGCGGCTTCTGCTACTTCTACCCCGTTTACCGTGGCCGCGGGATGAATGACATACTTGAGTGTGTTGAAGCTTGCGCCGCCGGTCAGGGCGCAGCAGGGGCATCAGAATGTCATTGACAAGGGAAGTTACAATCTTGCTGAAAGCGCCGCCGATAATGACGCCTACAGCCATGTCGATGATGTTTCCTTTGAGGATAAATGCCTTGAATTCTTTCATTACGCTGTTAATATTGCTCATTGGTAAAGCCTCCAATCATTTGTGATAACTTAAGTTTACACGAAATGTCCTTATTCTTCAAGAGACAGGCGCCAGATAGGTGAGATTTCCCGGCTTTACATTGGCTGTGGCGGGTGCTAAAATAGACTGGACATAGAGCAAACGGTATTTGACAATCGAGGTATGAATCATGGAGACAAAAAGAGTTATGATAGAGGACAGGAACCATATAAAGGATGAGGAACTGGGGGAGCAGCCGGTATACTGCGTTCAGGGGGCCTGGTGGCATTTCCCACGGAGACCGTATACGGTCTGGGCGGCAATGCCCTGGACGAGGATGCGGCAGGGAAAATTTACGCCGCAAAAGGAAGGCCCTCGGATAATCCTCTTATTGCCCATGTATCCTGCATGGAGGAGGTAGCGCCTCTTGTAAAGGAGATCCCGGAGGCAGGCAGGAAGCTGATGGAGGCTTTCTGGCCAGGTCCCCTGACCATGATATTTCCCAAGAGTGACAAGGTCCCCTATGGCACAACAGGCGGTCTGGATACCGTGGCAATTCGTATGCCGGACGACCCGGTGGCAAACCGGCTTATTGCTCTGGCCGGAGTGCCCGTGGCCGCGCCCAGCGCCAATACATCCGGCCGTCCAAGTCCCACTACGGCCGACCATGTATGGCAGGATATGAACGGCAGGATTGAGATGATTATTGACGGAGGTCCCGTGGGAATCGGGGTGGAGTCCACCATTGTGGATGTTTCATCCGCGGTACCGGCTGTTCTGAGACCGGGGGCCATTACCATGGAAATGCTTGAGGCGGTGCTGGGGGATGTGAGCGTGGACCCGGCTATCCTGGGCCCTCTTTCTGCGGATGTCAGGCCAAAGGCGCCGGGAATGAAGTATAAGCATTATGCGCCTAAGGCCGACTTACACTGGTGGAGCCGGAGGACGTTGACCGGGAAAATGGACTGGATGAGAAACAGCTTCAGGCCATGATTGGCAAGGTGCGGGAGCTTTCCCGCGGGAAGATTGAGGCCGGCTGCAAGGTGGGAGTCATCTGTACGGACGAGTCCAGGCATTGCTATACAGACGGCGCGGTACGCAGCATAGGCGAACGAAAAAGCCAGGCATCTGTGGCCCATAATCTTTACGCTCTGCTCAGGGAGTTTGATGATTTGGGAGTGGACTACATATTTCGGAGAGCTTCCCGAAAGACCACCTGGGACAGGCCATCATGAACCGTCTTTCCAAGGCAGCGGGATATAAGATTGTGAAGGTGTAATGCGTCAGTCAGGAGGAGATATGGAAAAACAGACCTTAGGGGAGATTGCGTCCCAGAAGCTTTTGGAGATGATACAAAAGGATGGCTATACGGCAGGAGATAAGCTTCCCACGGAAGCCGAGCTGGTGGAACTTCTGGGGGTTGGCCGCAACACGGTGCGGGAAGCCCTTAGATCCTTATGTCCAGAAATATCGTCACCATACGCCAGGGTTCAGGTACCTTTATTTCAGATAAAAACGGTGTATCCGATGACCCCCTGGGGTTTGCCATGATAGAGGACCGGAGAAAACTGACAGAGGACCTGATTCAGGTGCGTGTTATGCTGGAACCTCCCATTGCGGCTCTGGCAGCCCAGAACGCTGCAGAGGAGGACATCCGCGAGCTGGAGAACATCCTTCTGGGCCTGGAGGAGCAGATGATGCGCAGGGAAGACTATTCGGACAAGGATTCGCAGTTTCATGCCCAGATTGCAAATTGTTCCCATAATCTGGTCATGACTAACCTGGTGCCGGTTATCACAGACGGCGTCCGTGTATTTGCCGGCGCTGTTCAGGAAACAGAGTATGAGCAGACCCTTAAATCCCATCGCAGGATATTTGAGGCCATCCGGGACAGGAAACCCGTGGAGGCGCAGCAGGCTATGTATTTCCATCTGATGTATAATGACAACCGGTATAAAGGCGAAATGCGGGATGGGAAGCAGGGAATAAGGATTGAGGAATAATGAAAAGCAGGGAATAGAATTGATGCTGAGACGCTCGGGTACGGCCTCAGAATGATTTACCATGAAAAGACCGGACATCCGGTCTTTTTTAAGTGCCGGTTTTCTGATGAGGATAAATTTTCTGGTGGAATGGAAGTTACGGAATATTCATCCTATAAATATTTGCGTTTTTACGGATTTTGTATTGACTCTATTCATCAAATGTGGTAAAAAATAAAATATATTCATAGGATGAATTTGTGATAATCCTTCAGGAGGAAAACGGCATGAAACAACTGTATGATGTAATCATTATCGGCGGCGGCGTGGTGGGCAGCGCCATTGCCAGGGAAATGTCCAGGTACCGTTTGAAAATAGGCGTGTTGGAAAAGAATCTGGATGTATGCTATGAGACCAGCGGCAGAAATTCCGGCGTGGTCCATGGCGGATTTGCCTATGACACAGGCTCACTGAAGGCCGGACTCTGTGTGGAAGGCAATCGATTCATGGACACTGCGAGGAACTGGATTTAAGTTCATCGCTGCGGTAAGGTGCTGGTGGGCAATACGGCGGAGGATATGGAAACCCTGAAACGGACCATCCGGCAGGGGGAAGAAAATGGGGCTGCGGGGCTGGAGCTCATTGGAAAGGAGCGGCTTCATCAACTGGTTCCAGCTGTGGCAGGGGAATTTGCCATGTTTTCGGCTAACAGCGGAATCGTGGACCCATTTAATTATACCATAGCTCTGGCTGAGAATGCACATGCCAACGGGGCAGCGTATTATTTTGACCATGAAGTGACAGGAATACGGCGGGACAGCCAGGGCAATTATATTCTTACGACGTCAAACGGCGAATTCCATACCCGGTGGGTCGTGAACAGTGCCGGACTGGGCTGCGGTAAAATATCCGGTATGCTGGGTATCCGCGGATATAAGGTGATTGGTTCCAAGGGAGATTACATTATTCTGGACAAGCGCACAGGACCGCTTCTCCCCATGCCTGTATATCCGGTTCCCAGCAATACTTACATGGGAATCCATGTGACCAACACCACAGACGGCAATGTTATTATTGGTCCCAATGCGGAGATGGTAACGGATTTTACATACTATGGCGTCCCGCGGGAAAATATGGATTACCTGGCTAAGAGTGCCTCAGACCTGTGGCCCTGTATCCATAAAAAGGATTATATCCGCAGCTATTCCGGTATTCTGCCTAAATGGTGGATGAGAACGGTGTTATACAGGATTTTAAGATAGAGATAAGGGATGACATTGCGCCCCGCGCCATTAATCTGGTGGGCATTGAGTCTCCGGGTCTTACGGCGGCAGTCCCCATTGCCCGTCATGCGGTCTGTCTTATGGAAGAAAGGGAGAAGCTGACGCCCAATCCGGAGTTTAATCCTGTGAGAAAAGGAATTCCTCGTTTTGCGGAGATGACAAAAGAGGAACAGGAACAGATGATAAGGCAGAATCCTGATTACGGTCAGGTCGTCTGCCGGTGCGAAAAGGTAACCAGAGCGGAAATCCTGGCAGCCATCCATAATCCACTGGGGGTTGACACCATGGCAGGGATTAAATACAGGACCCGTTCCATGATGGGGCGGTGCCAGGGAGGATACTGCCAGATGCGTATTGCGCAGATGATAGAAGAGGAATCGGGAAAAAAGGAAACGGAAGTAAGGTATGCAAGAAAAGATTCACAGATGTTTTTCGGCAGAGTGCGGGAGGAGGTGTAGGGAATGGAGATTGACGTTCTCATTGTCGGCGGCGGACCGGCGGGACTGGCCGCGGCTACCCGGTTATACAGGAAGGGAATACATAACATATTGATTGTGGAACGGGAAAAACAGTTGGGAGGAATACTCAGGCAGTGCATCCATGATCTTGGACCGACCCGTTTTAAAACCACATTGAGCGGGCCGGAATATGCCCAGAGATTTATCGATGAGGTGGAAGAATCAGGAATTCCTTATATCACGGACGCAACCGTGCTGGAGGTGACAGAAGACAGGACTGTGACCGCAGCGACACGCCAGGGGCTTAAGGTGTGGAAGGCCAGGTCCGTCATCCTTACCATGGGATGCAGGGAACGGACCAGAGGCGCTTTGGGAATTCCGGGTGAGCGGCCGGCCGGTGTGTTTACGGCCGGGGTTGCCCAGGCTTATATTAACCTCTGCAATGTAATGCCCGCAAAGGAAGTGGTCATCCTGGGATCCGGGGACATCGGCATGATTATGGCCCGCAGGCTTACGCTGGAAGGCGCCCATGTCCAGGCCGTGTTTGAGATCCAGCATATCCCAGCGGTCTGCCCCGCAATGTGGAGCAGTGCCTGAATGATTACGGCATTCCGCTGTACCTGAGCCATACGGTAACGGCTGTCCACGGGGACAACCGCCTGACAGGCGTCACGGTGTCCCGGGTGGATGAACACTTAAGACCCGTTCCGGGAACAGAAAAGGAATACAAGTGTGACACCCTGATACTTTCCGTGGGCCTGATTCCCGAAAATGAACTTTCTCTGGACGCTGGTGTTACCCTGGATGACAGGACAAAAGGCGCTGTGGTGGATGAACATTTCCAGACGGATGTGGAGGGGATTTTTGCTGCGGGAAACGTGCTCCATGTCCATGATTTAGTGGACTTTGTTTCCATGGAAGCAGAGAGCCTGGCGGATTCAGCTGCGGAATATGTGCAGAACGGATGCCTTACCCCCTGTCCCATCGAAATAGAAACGGACAGCCATATTAACCACACTGTTCCCCAGAGAGTGAGCGGCACAAGGGATTTTAAGCTGTCCCTGAGGGTAAACAGTCCCTTGAAGGAATGCAGCATTGAGGTAAGGCAGGACGGTGTATTGGTGGCGTTAAAGAAAATGAAGAAGGCAATACCGGCCGAGATGATTGAACTTACCGTTAAGGCTGATAAACTGGTGTCCCTGAGCCGGCTGGAGGTGAGCGCTGAATGTTGAGAGAATATACATGTATCATCTGCCCCAACGGATGTGATATAAGGGCGCAGATTGAGGAGAGGGAAGACGGAACCAGACGGATTTGCTCCGTGGAGGGCGCCGCGTGCCCAAAGGGCAGGGCGTATGTGGAGCAGGAAGTGACGGCCCCCCATAGAAATATTGCCACATCTGTATTGGTAAAGGGCGGTATACTACCCCTGGCCAGTGTGAGGCTGACAAACCCCATCCCACGGGACCGGATTTTCGATGCAATGGATGAGATAAAAAAATGTACACTGACCGCCCCTGTGAAAGCGGGAACCGTTGTCATACCGCATCTGCTGGGGTATGACGCGGATGTGATTGTGACTAAGCCGGTGCCGGAAAATGGATGCAGGTAAAATCTGGCATTGCTTACATTGGTTTTTACGCTTTGTAAGCGGCTATATAGAAAAACCACCCTGATACTTGGCAGTTGAGAGGGTGGTTTTTCTATCTTCATATTCAGCCAACCCCTTGTGGCCGGTTGTCAAATATACTTAAAGCGTATTTAAATTGTATAATGTCTGCTTTACAATGATTAGCATTATCCTATAACCCTAAGAAACCAGTACGAAAATACAGTTTATATTTATGCTTCTAAAGACTCACAAAAGTTTACATTACTCAATAAAGGCCAATTTACAGGAACACCTCCTTAACCTGACGGGCGGTCTGCTATATAAAGTTTTTTAAAATTACTAGATTTCGAACTCCTTAAACAACTGTTCCTGATACGTCCTATCCGATGCTGCCCGGATGATGTCGTCCGCCCTTCCAGCGTCTGCCAGCTTTACAATCAGTGCATTTGCGCGCCCCAGCCCCTGCTGGACGCCTTTCTCAATTCCCTTTTCCATACCGTCTTCAAACAGCATTTGACCTAAAACAGTCATTCCGATCCTCTCCTTTATCATCTTTAATTCATCTCTGTCCAAAAATTTTACCGCCAGCGCATACAGCACTGACTGCATCCTTTTTCAGTCCTCATCCCCTGCATTAAGTTCCACACTGGAGAATCTCCATGCCCTGGTAAATCCGCTGGCTCATTTCCATCTTTCCCGACATCATTGGGGGGGGGGGAGAAGCGGGGGAAATACATCATGGCGTCTCAGTATCTTGCCCCGGTTGATTTTCCGCCTCAGCTTTTCAAAGACCTTGTCCGCGTTCCTGTCCCTCAGCCGCACCACTTCTACTCTGTACACGTTCATTCCGTTGACCAGTTCCTTTTTCGGGATTTTTACCCGGGATGTGCATATCACAGTTGTGGCGACCGGAACATCATATGTTAGCCTATGTAAGCCTCATATTCACGGAACCGTCCTTCATGATGAAATTGAAGTCTTCTTCCAGCCTGCGCATCTCCAGATGGACATGCTCTGTAGGCGCCACGCGGGCTATCCGGCCCTTTACACCTGCATAGGGAAGCAGATCTTCCCCGAAAAACTGTGCCGCTGTTTTCATTACCTTGTCCTCCAGCTGCTGAACCCGCTGGCCCCTGCTGATTCCTGTTCACGCAGGTATGTTCCTCCCATACAGCCTCCTTTTCCGGCAAGTCATATAAGAACTATCCCCATTATAGCGTTTTCTGATAAACCAGACAATAGCTCCTTTGCCTTTTGGTGAATTAATGGTGTGATTTAAACGTGGAAATCATTGCCCGACTCATGTGGGACAGAATGTTTAGATAAATCTTTAAGATTCAGATATTTTCAGATATCGTAAAAGATATAGGATAATGAGTGATAGTTACTTATATTCCGCTACCGTCCGGTTGTTATAATATAGCATTTATCCCGGAAAAAGGCAAGGTCCCATAGAGTGGCCAATGCCAAGATTTGCTCAACTCTGTTGATTAAATATGCCCGGAATGTTATAATCCATTCACAGACAGAGGAAAATATAAAATACCAGCAACGATACCAGAAGCAGCCACGCAGCCGTTCCTGAATGTCCAGACAGGAGTTGTATTTATTGGACACTGCGGGGGCAGGCTGCGTGTGTGCAGAGACAGCCAGGCGGCTGCGGAAAGGATAAAAGGAGGAAAAAGAATGACCGGAAAACGTGTGGATTATATAACATGGGACGAATATTTTATGGGGGTGGCCCTGTTGTCGGGAAAACGTTCCAAGGACCCCAGCACTCAGGTGGGGGCATGTATCGTCAGTCAGGACAATAAGATTCTGTCCATGGGATATAATGGATTCCCAAAAGGGTGTTCGGATGACGAATTTCCCTGGGGCAAGGAAAATGAGAAGGAGGACCCCTACAATTCCAAATATTTCTACTCCACACACAGCGAATTAAATGCTATCCTTAATTACAGAGGTGGAAGTCTGGAGGGAAGCAAGCTCTACGTGACCCTGTTTCCCTGTAATGAGTGTGCCAAGGCCATTATACAGGCAGGAATCAGGACCATTGTATACAGGGAAGACAAATATGCGGACACGCCGGCGGTGAAGGCGTCCAAGCGCATGCTGAATGCGGCGGGAGTGCGCTATTACCAGTACCAGTCCACAGGCCATAAAATCGAGCTAGAGGTATAGTCTCATGAAGATACTGCTGACGGCTGTCAATGCGAAATATATACATTCCAATCTGGGAATTTACAGCCTGAAGGCCTACGCGGACCAGGCATTGGGGGCGGGTGAAGCGGGCGCCAGGAATGACCGGGCAAAAAAACGGGAAACCGGGACATGCCGGGAGGCCTGCAGAGCCGTTTATTGAGCTGGCCGAGTACACCATTAACCACCAGCCGGATCTGATTCTTCAGGATATATTCAGAAGAGAACCGGATGTGATTGCCTTTTCCTGTTATATCTGGAATATAGAATACATCAGATACCTGGTGGCGGATTTGGGGAAAATACTGCCGGATGTTCCATATGGCTGGGAGGCCCGGAGGTGTCCTTTGACGCGGCTAAAGTGCTTCGGGAGCTGCCGGAGGTAACGGGCATTATGAAGGGGGAGGGGGAGGAGACCTTTGCACAGCTGGCCGGATATTATGTGGATAAGCGGTGCGAAAAAAGGGTGGGCGGTGGAAAACGTCTGCCGGAGAGACAGGCCGGTCTGAAAGATATACCGGCTTTCCTTTCGCCTCCCGACGGTTCATTGGCAGATACCGGTGTCCGCCAGGCCATGGATATGAGCCGGATACCGTTTCCTTATAAAAATATGGATATAAAGGATTTGGAGCACCGCATCATATATTACGAGAGCAGCCGGGGCTGCCCCTTCTCCTGCAGTTACTGCCTGTCCTCCATTGATAAGAGCGTACGGTTCAGAAGCCTGGAACTGGTCCTTGATGAGCTGGCCTATTTCCTTGCGGCCGGAGTGTCTCAGGTAAAGTTTGTGGACAGGACCTTTAACTGCAATAAAAACATGCCATGGCCATTTGGAAGTTTATACAAAGTCAGGACAACGGAGTCACTAATTTTCATTTTGAGATTGCCGCTGATTTGCTGGACCAGGAGGAAATGGAGCTTTTGGGCCAGATGCGTCCCGGACTGGTCCAGCTGGAGATTGGCGTCCAGTCCACCAATCCGGACACGCTTAAGGCCATACGCCGCAAGACTGACATAGACGAGATACGCCGTATTACCGGCGCAATCAATAAAGGCATAACGTCCATCAGCATCTGGACCTGATTGCGGGGCTGCCGAGTGAGAATCTGGAATGCTTCCGCCATTCATTCAATCAGGTGTATTCCATGGAGCCGGAGCAGCTTCAGCTGGGCTTCCTGAAAGTACTGAAGGGTTCTTATATGGAAGAAATGGCGCCGTCCTATGGTCTCTGCTATTCCTCCAGGCCGCCCTATGAGGTCCTGTCCACCCGCTGGCTGTCCTACAGAGACATTCTGGAGCTAAAGGGAGTGGAGGATATGACAGAGGTGTATTATAACAGCAGACAGTTCGTCCATACCCTGCTGAGCTTGTGGGAGCATACGGTTCGCCTTATGAAATGTTTCTGGATATGGCTGCATTTTACCGGGAGAACCATCTCACCGGCATCAGCACAGCCGGATAGCCAGATATGAGATATTGTACAGCATCATAGCCGGACATGGGGCTACGGGGATGGATGCCTCTGCCATGGAACGGTTCAGGGACCTTCTCATGTATGACTTATATCTCAGGGAAAATGTAAAAAGCCGCCCATCCTTTGCCCGGGACCAAAGCCCTTATAAACAGGCTGTCCGGCAGTTCTTTCAGAGGGAGGAGGAATCTCCCCATTACCTTATG
>ENA-OQCK01001052-OQCK01001052.1-human-gut-metagenome-genome-assembly--contig:-NODE-1052-length-11450-cov-2.632606_pt1 | contig 11450 bp, 14 predicted proteins | sample MGYA00242498_ERZ504578 | MGnify/ENA primary metagenome ERZ504578 (study PRJEB26092, sample SAMD00036229) | human gut metagenome | host: Homo sapiens | study: EMG produced TPA metagenomics assembly of... | reverse complement strand
GCCGGATGCAGTGCCACCGCGGCTGAGGACGGAGCAGGAGAGGGAACAGGTCCCGAATCCTTCCCGCGCAGGCCCCGCCCCGCAGAACCAATGAAAGCAGCGGCCAGGCAGGTCCCGGCCGGGAAAGCAGCCAGGCAGCAGAACCTTCCGCAGCGAGGAAACTGCCGGGCAGTCTGAGTAATCAGGAGAAAGATTCATAAAATGTGACGGGCTCCAATATATTATTAACAATGATGGACACCGGAGCTGCTCATGTATTCTAATTTAACGAAACACAGAAAGAATATAGCCGTCCTGGCGCTGCTCATAGCCATTGTCATGGTGAGCCTGTCAGGACGGCTTGGCTTTCTTATGCTGTTCTGCTCCGAGCACTACAGCGCCATGGCGGAGGACCTTCACCAGAGGGAGCGTACCATTAAGGCGGCCAGAGGGCGTATTATTGACGCCAATGGGGTGGTTATTGCGGATAACAGGACGGTGTGTACCATTTCCGTTATATACAATCAGGTAAAGGACCGGGAACAGGTCATACGGGTACTGTGTGATGAACTGGACCTGGATGAGGAACTGGTGAGAAAACGGGTGGAGAAACGCAGTTCAAGGGAAATCATCAAGACCAATGTGGACAAAGAGCTGGGGGACCAGATACGGTCCTACCGGCTGGCGGGCGTCAAGGTGGATGAGGACTACAAACGGTATTATCCCTACGACAGTCTGGCTTCCAAGGTCCTGGGGTTTACCGGGGGAGACAACCAGGGTATCATCGGCCTGGAAGTAAAGTACGAGAAATATCTGAAAGGGATGAACGGAAAGATACTCACCATGTCCGACGCCAAAGGCGTGGAGATAGAGAATGCCGCAGAGGACAGGATTGAACCCATACCGGGTAATGACCTTCACATCAGCCTGGATGTGAATATACAGAAATACGCGGAGCAGCTGGCCTACCAGGTGCTGGAGAAGAAAAATGCCAAAAAGGTATCCATCATCGTCATGAATCCACAGAACGGAGAGCTGATGGCCATGGTCAATGTGCCGGAGTTTAATCTGAACGATCCCTTCACACTGAACCAGAACCTTCGAAGCCAGAGCCTCCAGGAGCTGGCTGCCGGGAACCAGGGGGCCACGGGAGCCGGCAAACAGGAGCTGTTAAACCAGATGTGGAGGAATACCTGCATCAATGATACCTATGAGCCTGGTTCCACCTTCAAAATCATCACGGCGGCAGCGGTCTGGAATCCGGCGTGGTAAAGCTGACAGACCAGTTCTCCTGTCCCGGATTCAGGGTGGTGGAGGACCGGAAGATAAGGTGCCATAAAGTGGGGGGACACGGGGCCGAAACCTTTCTGCAGGGAGCCATGAACTCCTGCAACCCGGTGTTCATTGATGTGGGGCAGCGCCTGGGCGTGGATGGCTATTACAAGTATTTTACCCAGTTCGGTCTGAAGGGAAAGACGGGAATCGACCTGCCCGGCGAGGCAGCCACCATCATGCACAAAAAAGAAAACATGGGGCTGGTGGAGCTGGCCACGGTTTCCTTTGGACAGTCCTTCCAGATTACCCCCGTCCAGCTTATTACTACGGCGGCCTCCATTGTCAACGGAGGGAACCGGGTAACCCCTCATTTCGGCGTGGAAACCGTGAGCGCCGACGGTACATCGGTCCATAAGCTGGATTATTCCTCCGGAGGAAGAATCCTGTCAGAGGAGACCAGCGCTACCATGCGGTATGTGCTGGAGCAGGTGGTATCGGAGGGAAGCGGCAAGAAGGCAAAGCTGGAGGGATACCGCATCGGCGGCAAAACAGCCACGTCGGAGAAGCTTCCGCGAAGCCTTAAAAAATATATTTCGTCCTTTATCGGCTTTGCTCCGGCCGACAATCCGCAGGTTATGGCGCTCATTACCATTGATGAGCCGGAGGGGATTTATTACGGCGGAACCATAGCTGCCCCGGTGGTCGGAGATTTATTTAAGAATATACTTCCTTATCTGGGAATTGAGGCAGTACAGGAAGAAACTGCTGTGCACCTTTCCAATCCATAGTTGATTATTCCCGGAAAAAGACGTATACTAATTACCAAATAAGACATACATATGAGATTGAGGTGCCTTTATGATTCATGAAACCATACTAGCTATTATCATTGCATTTGCCATCAGCGCATTGCTTTGCCCCATTATCATCCCCTTCCTGCACAAGCTTAAATTCGGGCAGCAGGTCAGGGACGAAGGACCACAGAGCCATCTGAAAAAACAGGGAACGCCTACCATGGGCGGCCTGATTATACTCAGCAGCATCATCATTACATCTGTCTTTTATATCCCCGGTTATCCTAAAATCATTCCCGTGCTGTTTGTTACGGTAGGATTTGGCATTATCGGTTTTCTGGATGATTATATCAAGATTGTGATGAAGCGCTCCGAGGGGCTGAAGCCCATGCAGAAGTTAGTGGGCCAGTTCATCATCACAGGCATCTTCGCCTGGTACCTGCTTAACAGCGGGGAAGTGGGTACGGATATGCTGATTCCTTTTACGGGCGGTTTTGACGGGGGCAGCTTCCTGTCTCTGGGAATTTTCTTTGTACCCGCACTGTTCTTCATCATGCTGGGTACGGATAACGGAGTGAATTTTACAGACGGCTGGATGGTCTCTGTACAAGCGTCACCATACTGGTTGCCACCTTTCTTACCATTGTGGCCATCGGCGAGGACATGGGCATCAGCCCTATAACAGGAGCGGTGGTGGGAAGCCTGCTGGGATTTTTGCTGTTCAATGTATATCCGGCCAAGGTGTTCATGGGCGATACCGGTTCCCTGGCCCTGGGCGGCTTTGTGGCTGCTTCCTGTTACATGATGCGCATGCCTTTGTTTATTCCCATCATAGGACTCATCTATTTGGTTGAGGTGCTGTCCGTCATCATCCAGGTGACCTATTTTAAGCGCACCGGCGGCAAGCGTATTTTTAAAATGGCGCCCATCCACCACCATTTTGAGCTGTGCGGATGGTCGGAGACAAGGGTGGTGGCTGTATTCGCCATCGTGACTGCCATCCTCTGCATGGTGGCTTACCTGGGGCTGTAGATATTAGTATCGCACGTAAGAGACCAAAATACGGTCTCTAAGTGTTCATAACGAACCGCTGCACTAAGCTCGAAGAGACCTCGCTAAGTGCAGCGGAATGTATCGCACGTAAGAGACCAAAATACGGTCTCTAAGTGCTCATAACGAGGAGGTTAGTTGACAAATGAACCAAAGTCAGAGAGTTTTAGTGGCTGGAACGGGAATCAGCGGCATTGCCGCTGCGAAGCTGGTTCTGGAACGGGGCGGCGATGTGGTGCTTTATGACGGCAATGCGCCTTGAAGGAAGAAGATATCAAAGAGAATTTGACAGGGGTGCAAAGGTAAACGTGTCCTGGGGGAGATCAAGCGTTCCGACCTGCTGGGGGTGGAGCTGTGTATTATCAGCCCCGGTATTCCTCTTGACAGTCCTTTTGTGTCCGTGGTGGACGATGCCAAGATTCCCATTCTGGGAGAGATTGAGCTGGCCTACCAGTGCGGTCTGGGGAAGCTGGCCGCCATTACGGGAACCAACGGAAAGACCACTACCACAGCCTTACAGGGGAGATATTAAAGGCCCGCTATGAGGAGACATTTGTGGTGGGAAATATTGGCGATCCCTACACCTCCAAGGTTTTGGAGATGACTGAGGATTCCGTGACCGTGGCAGAGGTGTCCAGCTTCCAGCTGGAGACCATCATGGATTTTAAGCCAAATGTCAGCGCGATTTTAAACATCACGCCGGACCATCTGAACCGGCATGGCACCATGGAAAACTATATCCGCATCAAGGAGTGCATTACCCTGAACCAGACAAAGGAGGATGCGGTGGTGCTCAACTACGACGATTCTGTTCTCAGGGAGTTTGGCCAGAATCCGGAGCTTAAGCCCAGGGTTATCTGGTTCTCCGGCAGGGAAACCTTAAAGGACGGTTTCTGCATGGACGGGGATAATATCGTGTACTGCCAGAGCGGCCGTCAGACCGTTGTGGTCAATGTTCATGACATGCAGCTTCTGGGACGCCATAATTATGAGAATGCCATGGCGGCGGCAGCCATTGCCCTGGAGATGGGGGTTTCCATGTCTGACATTACAAGGGTCATTGAGGGCTTTCATCCGGTGGAGCACAGAATCGAGTTCGTAAGGGAGCGCACCGGGGTCAGGTATTATAACGATTCCAAGGGAACCAACGGATGCCGCCATCCAGGCTCTCAGGCCATGCCGGGCCCCACCCTTCTCATTGCGGGAGGCTATGATAAGAACAGCGAGTATGATGAGTGGGTGTCCGAGTTTGAGGGCAAGGTGAGATATCTGGTGCTCATAGGACAGACCAGGGATAAGATCGCGGAGTGTGCTAAGAAGCATGGTTTCACGGAAATCATGTATGCGGAAGATATGCAGGAGGCAGTGCAGGTATGCGCCGTGTATGCGGACATCGGAGATTATGTACTGTTAAGCCCCGCCTGCGCCAGCTGGGGTATGTTTAAAAATTATGAAGAGCGGGGACGCGTCTTTAAGGAGTGCGTCATGGCTTTGTAGGAGGTAAATGCGTATGGCGGGAAAGGTGCAGACGGCAGCCGGACCCTCCGGCCAGATGAGACGTCCGGCCGGGAGCGGGGAGCGTATGGAGCAGCAGATGCCAAAGAAAAAGAAGAAGGCCAAGCGTTTTTATGATTACAGCCTTTTGTTCTGCATCATTTTCCTGACAGCTTTCGGGCTGGTAATGATTTACAGCGCCAGTTCCTATTCAGCGCAGCTGAGTAAGGCATATAACGGAAACGGTGCATATTTCATGCAGAGGCAGGCGGGAATCGCGGCGGTGGGACTGGTGGCCATGCTCATCATTTCCAAGATAGATTATCATATATTTGCCAGGTTCTCCGTGTTTGCCTATCTCATGTCATACATACTTATGATTGCGGTGAGCCTGTTTGGCCGTGAGGTCAACGGCAAGAAACGCTGGCTGGGAGTGGGGCCATTAAGCTTCCAGCCCACGGAGTTTGTCAAGATAGCCCTGATCGTGCTTCTGGCTGCGGTGATTACCACCATGGGAATGAAGATTAATAAATGGAAAAATATGGGATATATAGTGGCTCTGACCCTGCCCATAGCAGGCCTGGTAGCCATGAACAACCTAAGCTCCGGCATCATTGTCTGCGGGATCGCTTTTGTCATGCTGTTCGTGTCCTGTAAGGTGAAATGGCCTTTTTTCTCCATCGGTGCCCTGGGACTCACCACTTTGGCCTTTGCCGGGCCCATTGGCAAATTTCTGACCACGGTGGGACTTCTGCAGCCGTATCAGTACCGGCGAATCGAGGCGTGGCTCAATCCGGAATCCGACCCTACGGACAAGGGCTTCCAGGTTCTCCAGGGACTCTATGCCATTGGATCCGGCGGACTGGTGGGCCAGGGGCTGGGAGAGAGCATACAGAAGCTGGGCTTTTTGCCTGAGTCCCAGAACGATATGATATTTGCCATTATATGTGAGGAGCTGGGGCTGTTTGGGGCCGTGTCCATTATCCTCATATTTCTGTTTATGATATACAGGTTCATGATTATAGCCAATAATGCCCCTGATTTGTTCGGGGCCCTGCTGGTGGTGGGCGTCATGGGACACATTGCCATTCAGGTTATCCTGAACATAGCGGTTGTGACCAATACCATTCCCAACACGGGAATCACCCTTCCATTTATCAGTTACGGGGGAACGTCGGTGCTGTTCCTTTTGATGGAAATGGGAATCGTCCTGAGCGTGTCCAACCAGATAAAACTTGAAAAGTAACAGCAGGAATACCGCACAAGCGGGCACGTCCCGGCATATGCTTTAAGTAGAAGGTGTTTTCTACGGAAGGCATAGATACCAGGAGGTGCCCCATTGTCTGTCATTCAGGTTTGTGGTCTTACTCCTTAAAGGGAGAGATATCCATACAAGGTTCTAAAAACGCCGTACTGCCCATGATGGCTGCGGCTTTACTTCACAGAGGGGTTACGGTGCTGACCAATGTCCCGGTCATACGGGATGTGACCTGTATGCTGGACATACTGGAAAGCCTGGGCTGCCGGTGCTGCCGCAAGGGGGACTGCCTTGTGATGGATGCCCGCGGCGTCACGGGGACATCCATCCCCGAAGAGTACGTCACTGCCATGCGTTCCTCCATCGTGGTGCTGAGCGCCCTGTTAGGACGCATGGGAGAGGGCAGCAGCTGTTATCCGGCGGATGTCTCATAGGGCCAGGCCCATTGACCTGCACCTGATGGCGCTGAGGGCCCTGGGAGCCGATATCAGGGAACGGGACGGGACCATAGAGGCCAGCTGCAGGAGGAAAGGCGGCCTTAAGGCGCGGAAATCCACCTGTCCTATCCAAGCGTGGGGGCCACGGAACAGGCCATACTGGCTTCTGTCCTGGCAGAGGGGGTGACCATCATCCACCAGGCTGCCAGGGAACCGGAAATCAGCCAGCTGTGCCGCTTCCTTAATAATATGGGGGCTGTTATCTGCGGCATGGGAACCGACCATTTGATGGTACAGGGAGTGGCCGGGCTTCATGACAGCAGCTTCCGGGTGGAGGGAGACAGGATAGTGGCCGGTACCTACGGGGCTGCCGCTGTGGCGGCTGGAGGAGCGGTTCTTTTGCGTGGTATTTGCCCGTCTGACCTTAAGGTGCCTTTGGAGGAATTCCAAAAGGCCGGCGCGGCGGTGGAAGCCGATGAAAAAAACCGCCAGATTCGGATATGCATGGGAAAACGTCCCCTTCCCCTTCTTATTAAAACAGAGCCGTATCCCGGTTTTCCCACGGATTTGCAGTCGCCCTTCATGGCATTTCTGGCCACTGCCCAGGGAACCAGTTATATCGAGGAACAGGTATTCGAGGGAAGATTTGCAACGGCAAAAATCCTGGAGCAGATGGGTGCCGTCATACGCACGGAGGACCAGAGAGCTGTGATTGAGGGGCATTATCCCCTGAAGGGAGCTGCTGTCAATGCCTGCGACTTAAGAGGCGGGGCAGCCCTGATGGTGGCGGCCCTGACTGCGGAGGGGGACACATCATCGGGAATGGACCATCACATTGAGCGGGGGTACGAGGACATATGCAGGGATATGGCAGCTTTGGGCGCCATATCTGCTGGGTGGAGAAGGATTCCTGACGGCCGGAAGAAGTTCTCGCAGACGGGAGCGGTTTTATGGCAGGGGAGAATGATTTTACCAGGTGAGGTACTGTATGAGAAATTATGGTAGTAAACATCAGATAGGGGCAGGTATTGCCGCGGCAGTGGTACTGCTGCTGGCAATCCTGCTTTTGTCTGTACAGATTCAGAATGTGACGGTCACGGGAAGCGACAGGTATTCCGCCAAACAGGTGGAAGAGCTTCTGTTCACCGGCAGATGGGGGAAGAATTCAGCCCACGCTTATTTTTCGGACAAGTTCCGTCCCCACATCCAGATTCCCTTTGTGGAGGATTATAAAGTGGTTTTCCACAATCCGCTTGACGTAGAAGTGATCATATATGAGAAGAGCATTGTGGGATATGTGTCCTACATGAGCAGCTTCATGTATTTTGACAAGGACGGCATTGTGGTGGAGAGTTCGGGAAGCCAGCTGCCCGGCGTCCCGTGGATTACAGGCATGGAATTCGGCAGAATCGTGCTGCACCGCCCCCTTCCGGTGATGATAAGAACATTTTTGAGGAGATACTGAACCTGACACAGCAGCTGTCAGTCTATGATATTGCCGTGGACCGCATCCAGTATGATTCCCACGGACAGGCCACCCTGTTCATCGGAAAGATGGAGGTTACCATGGGAGATCACACGGATATTGACGGAAAGATTTCCACGCTCAACGATATTCTTAAGGCCCAGCCCCAGCTTACGGAAATTAGCGGGACCATGAAGCTTGACAACTATTCGGAGTCCAACAGCGGGGCCGGGATTACATTTAAAAAGAAGTAAAAAGAAGTGATTTGCTTCGGTTCAATCCGCTTATAAAAAAGCATTATTCATAATCTGAATAGTGCTTTTTCTGTAAGGTACAAAATATAAGAGGTTCAAGGGGGTGCAGGGGGTGAAAATAAAATAAAACTTCAAAAAATAATATAATATATTGAAATTATATTTCAAATACGATATAATAATATCCAGGAGGTAGAAAATGGACAATCCAAATACGAGTTATCAGCTGAGAGTGCAATCAATATTGCCTTCCATCAACAAAAAGAATGAAATGAAGATTATGAATTCATAGAGATAAACAGGAAGGAAATCATACATATGTCTGTGGCGGATGCGGCGGAGGCTTGCGGGGTCAGTGAGGCAGCCATAGTCAGATATGCACAGAAATTAGGGTACAAGGGATACCAAGGCCATGAAAATCAGCATTGCCCAGGACGTAATTGAGCCGGGACAGCAGATTTACGGCCAATTGTCAAAGGGAGATACCATTCCTACGATTGTGGATAAGATATTTGATTCAAATATCCAGTCCTTAAGGGATACAAGCGACGTGCTCAGCAGGGAGAATATAGATGAGGCGGTTAATCTGATATTGGGATGCAGGCGCCTTTTGTTTTTGGAGTGGGCGGTTCCGGCTGTGTTGCCATGGACGGGCAGCATAAGTTTTTAAAGATTGGTTATATGGCCATGGCATTTACGGACAGTAATCTGCAGGCCATGGCTGCGTCCGTACTGACATCCCGGGACGTCTTAGTGGCTGTTTCCCATTCCGGGGCATCCAAGGACATTCTCATGGCCATGGACATTGCAAAACAATCCGGGGCAAAGACAATCGCTATTACCAATTATGGGAAGTCACCTATTGTGGAAAAGGCAGATGTTGTTCTGTATACATCTTCCAATGAGACTGCTTTAACAGCGATGCATTGTCATCCAGAATAGCGGAGCTGGACAATCATTGATATGCTGTATATAGGAGTATCTTATAAAAGATACGATGAATCATATGCCAATATACTTAAGACGAGGAAGGCATTGGATTCCACTAAAATATAAAGGAGGTGAATAAAAAAGGAACATGAAGTCAACGTATGGAGAGAGGTGATAAGACAACCAAAGTTATATATCTGAGATTAAGGAGGATAGTGTATGTTTGTGGAATTGATTTGGGGACTTCCAGTGTAAAGGCCTCTGTTTTTGACGAACATGGGAGACAGCTGGCCTTTTCCAGAAGAGAGATTGATCTGGTACTTCCACAGACAGGGTTGGCGGAGTTGGATCCAGAGAATTATCTGGTAAAGGTATACGAGACATTACGGGATGTGTCGGCACAATGCCATGGGAATATTGCATCAATCGCGGTTTCATCCCAGGCACAGGCAGTGGTACCCATAGACCGTATGGGGAACCCTCTGTATAACATCATCGTTACAATGGATAACAGAACGCTGCGGCAATACAGATTCTGGAAGGAACACCATGATGAGTGGGAGATATACAAGCGCACCGGCAATGGATTTGCTTCCATTTATACGGTAAACAAGATCATGTGGTTTATTGAAAACAGGCCGGATATCTATGAAAAGGCATGGAAATTCTGCTGCGTCCAGGATTATGTGGTGTTTAAGCTGACAGGAGAAGGTCCGTTTATAGACTATTCCATGGCCGGAAGGACCATGATGCTGTCCTCAGAGCGTCCGGAGTGGGACAGCGGTGTATTAGATATTGCGGGCATATCAAAGGAAAAATTGTCGGAACCAGTCAGATCCACTGCCACTATAGGAAGGGTGAGGGAGGACATAAGAGCCGGATTTGGCTGAGCCGGACCTGCCAGGTGGTCCTGGAGGACACGATCAGGCCTGCGGCGCAGTTGGAAGCGGCGTGATTACGCCGGGCATGGTGATGGATGCCTGCGGCACCGTGGACGCAATGGTTTCGGTTCTGCCTGGTTTTATCATAGACAGGGCCATGCTGGATAACAAACTGCCCTGCTACAGACATGTGGATGGAACCAATTATATTACCATGGCAATCAATACAAACGGGGGATTATTTTTGAAATGGTACAAGGAATACCTTCTGTCATGAGGAATCACAGTTATGCGGTGAACAGAACTGTGATATTTATACATATATTATTAAGGAGTGCGCCAACACTCCGGCAGACATATATGTATTACCTCATTTGGAAGGCGCGGGTACACCGGTAAATGATCCGCTATCTCTTGGAGCCGTAATCGGCTTAAGAGTCACTCATACAAAAAAAAGATATAACCCGTGCTGTTTTAGATTCCCTGGGCTATGAGATGAAATTAAACCTCTCAGCCATTGAACAGAGCACAGGACAGTCAATCGAAGAGATACGCATGATTGGCGGCGGTGCCAAGTCGCCTAAATGGTTACAGATAAAGGCAGATATATTCAACCGCAGCATCACTGTGTTAGAAACCCAGGAGGCAGCATCCCTGGGAGCAGCCATAACAGGCGCTGTAGGGACCGGTTATTTTGAAGATTTCGGACAAGCCATCCAACATATGGTCCATCCGAAAGAAACATATATCCCCAATCCTGCAATGGTAAAGGAGTATGAAACAAGATTTGAGGAATATAAAAGAATATATCCGGGATTAAAGGATATCAGTCACAGGATATCCAGCCGTACATCTATATACTAATTCTGTTTCCTGGATTTGTCAATTCCATTTTTGTATTCCGAATACAGCGCTTAAAATAACTTGAAATGTGAGAATTAAGGTATCAGTTGAAACGGGTGGTACTTCTATTAAAGTACGCCCAAAATAGGAGGTTATCATATGAGTGGGATTACATTAGCTGTGAATTTGGCCATATCAATTGCGATCATATTATTTTTAGTCCTGAAGTTTAAAATCAACCCTGTTATATCTATGATACTGGGCCAGTCTGTATATGGGGATATCCTGCAGCCTGGGCTTCATGGACACCATTACATCAATCAACAGCGGATTTGGCTCTCTGATGACGGGAATCGGCTTTCCCATAGGATTTGGAATCATGATGGGCCAGATACTGGAGGATTCCGGTGCTGCGGAATCCCTGGCAAATCCATATTAAAGGCGTTCCCCGGTAAGAAGGCGCCCTGGGCTTTGGGGCTTACGGCGTTTCTGTTATCCATCCCCGTCTTTTTTGATGTAACGTTTGTTATTCTGATTCCCCTGGGCATTGCGGTGGCGAAGGAAACGAAACGGCCTTTGGCATATTTTGCAGGGGCAATTGCCATAGGAGGAGTCAGCTCCCAGACATTTGTGCCGCCCACCCCAAATCCCCTGGCGGCTGCCACCATACTTGATTTTGATTTGTCTTATATTATTATTGCAGGAACATTGTGGGCCTGGCCGCAGCTGTATTCTCCATGTTTGTCTGGTTCAGGATGCTGGACGTCCGGGATTCTGGGATCCAATCAAG
>ENA-OQCK01001049-OQCK01001049.1-human-gut-metagenome-genome-assembly--contig:-NODE-1049-length-11453-cov-2.038495_pt1 | contig 11453 bp, 15 predicted proteins | sample MGYA00242498_ERZ504578 | MGnify/ENA primary metagenome ERZ504578 (study PRJEB26092, sample SAMD00036229) | human gut metagenome | host: Homo sapiens | study: EMG produced TPA metagenomics assembly of... | reverse complement strand
GCTGGTGAGGACCGCATATGAGTATCAATACATGCTCAGTTCTATCAACAGCGATATTAACCGTTTGAAAAGCGCTGCAAAGGTATTTTAAGCAAAGTTCACAGGACCTTGTAGATACAGATGATTAAGAAAGTGGGAGTACGGCATGCTTCCAGCATGATGTTGTTTTACGAAATGATTGGCGGTTTCTTAGGACTGACCTGTCTGCTACCGTTCTATCTGCATTTCTTTCCGGTGGAAACGATCCTGCCGGGAATGACCAATTTCCTCTACCTGTTGTTGCTTTCGCTGGTTTGCACAATCGGGCTGTACCTCTTACAGATACAAGTATTGAAACAGGTATCCGCATTCACCGTGAATCTGAGCTACAACCTGGAACCGGTTTACAGTATTATCCTAGCTATGCTTTTTTCGGCGAGGCGAAGAGTTGAATCTCGCTTTCTATGCCGGATTGGGATTGATTCTCCTTTCTGTCCTGCTACAGACGCGGGAAGCTACCCGTTGTAAGGGAGCGTAAACCAAAACCGCGCACCTTCTCCCGGCCTCGAATCAACACCGATTGTCCCGTTAAGAGCTTCGATAATGGTTTTGCAGATTGTCAGACCTAAACCGGTTCCCTGCTTGAACGAGTTAATTTTCACGAAGCGGTCGAAGATCGACTGCTGATGCTGAAGCGATATTCCGATACCCGTATCAATTACTTCGATCAGGACATAGCCTTCTACAATGCGGTAAGAAAAACTTATGCTTCCCTCCTCCGTAAATTTGGCCGCGTTCGAGATCAAATTCGAAATCACCTGCGTGACTCGCTTCGGATCGGTATGGATGAGAATGTCCGGCAGAGCATCGAAGTCACAGATCAAAGAAACCTTTTCAGGCATTTTCAACGCGTGTACCTGATACTGCTCATGAAAGATCTCTTTCAGACTGGTATCGGCAAGCGAGTAATCCAAGATGCCCGATTCTATTTTGGAAAAATCAAGTATGTCAGTAATCAGACGAAGGAGCAAATCACTATTCTTATTGATTATTTTGACAAACTCTTCTTTTTCTTCTTTATCGTCAGTCTCGGCAAGAATATTGGAAAAGCCGATTATAGCGTTAAGCGGCGTCCGGATCTCATGGCTCATATTGGCGAGGAAAGCCGATTTCAGCTTATCCGCCTCACGTACCTTTTGTATCTCCAACTCCGACTGCCGGGTTTCATATTCTGCATGGTGCAATTTCTCTTCCAACAGTTTTTCTTCGGTGATGTTAGTAACATGGCAGATCATTTTGTTCTGTCGCCTGCTCCCTTTCGTCTTATAAGCCTGCGCATTGATACGAATCCAGATCGTTTCGTTTTCAATAGCGGTACGACATTCAAAGCTGCAATGATCCTGCTTCCCTTCTATCACCTGGAAAAGCAAGTTGACATTATCGGTCGAACGAATAATCTGTTGTACACCTTCGATCGTCATATACTTATTATTTCTCAAATAGTTGAAAAGCTTGTTATCCTCCGGTGTTTCGTTCAGAAGTGGATTGACAAACAATTCTTTCTTTTCAATATCATATTCGGCAATAAGGGAATGGCCGGACAAGAGGACAGCTTTCAGGATCGCCAAATTGTTTTGCGTCTGCTCCTCTTTGGCTTGTTTTTCCGTTTCGTCGGAAATGATCAGCAAATAGCCGATATGCCCAAATTCCCGGTCGTTCAACCCGATTCCTTTCACCATCAGATATTTGGTTTCATCGGAAATATTGGAATGATAATAGCGGGAATCCCGTATACAATTGAAATCGTATGCAAGCGGAAAACTGAATGCCTTCTTCTTCTTGATCTGATTAAGAATTTTCTCTGGAACAGCCGGATTCTTGAACAGGTTGACTCCTAACAACTGTTCACGGGAGCTACCGAAGATTTTGGTGTCGGCATCGTTTATATCGATCAAGTTACCTTCCGCATCATATAATTCCACCCCGATCGGCAAATTATTGAAAAACTGCTGAAACTTTGTGCTCAGCTTGGAGATACGTTTTCTCGACTCTTCCAGGTTATAATTGGTTTGCCAGCGTTCAATTATGATGGAGAAAATACCGGCAATGATATGCATATCCTCCACTTCCGGAGCAGTCCAGAAACGGCTCATCCGGACCGAATCGAAACCAATGAAACCTTGTACTTTATTATGGAAGGTAAGTGGAATGATCAGCATAGACTTCAGTTGCTGTTCGGTCAGCAGGATTTTATCGATGTCCGCTTCGGCGGGTAAACCGGCAATATCTCCCAACACGATATCGTGTCCGGCTTTGACGGTGTCAATAATCCACGGGATTATATCGTATGTCAACTTATTCCGATCATCTTTAGGGGCCTTTACCCACGTACTCATCACTTCACATGTGAAATTGGCCGTCAACCCGTCTTCTTCAAAGATGGCAACGTAGCCCCAATCAGCACTGAAATAGTCCAGTAACAAATTCATTGCTTTTTCGATAGGCTTGTTTTCTTCGTTGAAAAGGATTACCAGGACTTCAGAAATAATACGTTTGATTGTCGGCGTCTCCGAGGATATACAAACCTCGGCATTGTCAGGTTCATTATCTCTGGCTTCCAGTAATCGTATCAATTCTTCCCGGGTCAACTGATCGTATGGCGATGCTTTAAGAGTCATATCAGATTCTTTATCTGATCGCAAAGTAGAAATAGTTTGATTTTAATCCTTTCGATAATAATAATATTTAATCTATCCTCCTTTAGAACTATTATATTTGAATATCGAGGTCATTCCGTGTAAAAAGTTATATTTGCATGTTCTAAACATTGGACGGTCCGGTGATTGTCCTCTCATTATTGAATTTGATTATGTTGAAGCAACAGTTACAACAAAGTTACAGCAAAAACTCTCTCCGCAGCAGATTCAGTTGGATCCGGCTTCTGGAACTTCCCGCCATAGAGCTGGAAGAACGCGTGAAGCATGAACTGGAAGACAATCCCGCTTTGGAAGAAGGAAGGAAATTGCGGATGACTTTGACCGTACTGACGAAGGTGGCGAGGAGCCTTCATCTAACGAGATGGAGGGAGGAAACGAAACAGACACCGACCTTTCACTCGGTGACTATATGAGTGAGGACGACATACCCGATTACAAACTTCGTGAGTTGAGTGAGCGGGCAGAAAAAAAAGAGGATGTTCCTTTCTCGGTCAGCGAATCCCTGAACGAATATCTGCTCCAACAACTCGGACTACGGGATTTGCCGGAAAAGCAGGTGAAGATCGCCGAATATATCATCGGAAACATAGATGATGACGCTATCTACGCCGTGACCTGTCCGCCATAGCCGATGACCTGGTGTTTCAGGCGGGACAGGATGTGACGGAAAAAGAAATAGAGGCAGTTCTTACTATCATACAAGACTTTGATCCGGCAGGAGTCGCGCCCGTAATCTTCAGGAGTGCCTTCTTCTCCAGTTGGCCGTCGGGAAAAAACACCTGAGACGGAGTTGGCAACCCGGATGTTAACTAATTTTTTCGAAGAGTTTACCCGTAAACATTACGACAAGATCATAAGAGGACTGGATATCGACGAGGCGCCCTGAAAAAGGCCATTCGTGAGATAACAACCCTCGATCCTAAACCTTGTGCCAGTTGGGGAGGTTCTATGGAAACAGCTTTGAGCCAGATCATTCCCGATTTTGTAGTGGAGGCGACAGGTGGTGAACTGATCCTGAGCATGAACAACCGGGGAATCCCCGATATGCGCATCAACCGTGAATATGCGGAGATGTTTCAGGATTATGCCGGTAACAAAGCGAACCAGACAGCCCAAATGAAGGAAGCTGTCCAATTTGTGAAACAGAAACTCGATTCCGCCCAATGGTTCATCGATGCCATCAAGCAGCGTCAGGAAACTTTGCAGCGCACGATGGAAACGATCATCCTCTTGCAACGCGACTTCTTCCTCACCGGTGATGAAGCGACTTACGGCCTATGATCCTCAAAGATGTGGCGGAACGAGCCGGATATGACATCTCGACAATCTCGCGTGTGAGCAACAGCAAGTACGTGCAGACAAATTTCGGTATTTATCCGCTCAAATATTTCTTCTCCGAATCGATGCAAACCGACAGCGGCGAAGAAATTCCACCCGCGAGGTGAAAAAGATCATGAAAGAGCATATCGACGGAGAAGACAAGCGCAAACCGCTTACCGATGAAGAGCTGGCCTCCATCCTGAAAGAGAAAGGCTATATCATCGCCCGCCGTACGGTAGCCAAATACCGCGAACAATTGGGTATCCCGGTTGCACGGCTCAGAAAAGAAATATAAATTTGAAGCGTTATGAGATTATTTTCAAATATCATATCCGGTATGTTCCATCCGTTGCTGATGGTGACGTATGGAGTCGTACTGGCTCTCACCTTCACGTATCTGGCAATCTATCCGCCGACCATGAAGCTGTTGCTCGCAGGCGGAACATTCCTGTCTACCGCGGTTATCCCCGGAGCATTCATCTTTATGATGGTAAAAAACGGGGCGGCAGTCGATCTGGAACTGTCGGATAGACATGAGCGTGTGGTTCCGTATCTGATCTTTATCACATCAATCATGGTCTGCGCTTTCTATATGTATAAAATGATGTTGCCGTTCTGGTTCATCTCCTTGCTATTAGGTGCTGTGTAGCATTAATCTTGGCACTGCTCATCAACTTTTTCTGGAAAATCAGCGCCCATGCGATCGGGATAGGCGGATTGTTGGGCGGCATTATGGGGGTAGCGCGGATCCACTTGATAAATCCTTACTGGGCTTTTATCATCGTGATCCTGATAGCAGGGCTGGTAGGTACTTCGCGTATCTTTCTGAAAAGGCATACTCCCATGCAGGTATATGCCGGGTTTTGTCTCGGATTTATATGTACCTTTGTAGCCTCATTCTTGAGTTATATCTATTTATTCATCTAATAAAAACACTAAAATTATGAATTTTCCTGCAGATTTAAAGTACACAAAAGATCATGAATGGATCCGTGTAGATGGCAATGTAGCTTACGTTGGTATTACCGATTACGCTCAGGCGAACTGGGTGAAATCGTTTTCGTCGACATCACGACAGAAGGTGAAGTTGTTGCCAAAGAAGAAGTTTTCGGTACAATCGAAGCTGTAAAGACCGTTTCAGACCTGTTCATGCCGGTAAGCGGTGAAGTGATCGAAGCAAATGCCGAGCTGGATGACAAACCTGAATTGGTGAATGAAGATGTATATGGCAATGGATGGTTAATCAAGATTTCTATCTCAGATCCTTCTGAACTGGATGACTGATGTCTGCTGCTGAATACGAACAAATGATTGCGAAATGACACCTGTAGTAAGCATTATCATGGGCAGTACCTCGGACCTGCCCGTAATGGAAAAAGCGGCTAAACTGCTTGACGAGATGGAAATCCCGTTCGAAATGCACGCTTTGTCCGCCCATCGTACGCCAGCTGAAGTGGAAGTATTCGCCAAAGGAGCCAAAGACCGCGGTATCAAGTGATTATTGCGGCTGCCGGCATGGCTGCCCACCTGTGCGGTGTAATCGCTTCGATGACGACAGTCCCTGTGATCGGCGTGCCTATCAATTCGACACTCGACGGTATGGACGCTTTGCTGGCCATCGTACAGATGCCTCCGGGAATTCCGGTCGCCACTGTCGGTATCAACGGTGCTTTGAACGCCGGTATCCTGGCAGTCCAAATGCTTGCCGTCGGAGACGAACAACTCCAAGATAAGCTTGCCGCCTATAAGGAAGACCTTAAAAAGAAAATCGTAAAAGCAAACGAAGAACTGGCTAAGGTTTCCTTCAAATACAAAACGAATTAGTTGAAAGTTGAGAGTTGAAAGTTGAAAGTTAACAAAAACGCAAAGTGTTGATACCGCTTGCCACCCTCGTTGACTCTCACCTTTCAACTTTCACCTTTTCAACTTTCACCTTTCAACTAAAAAAAGATGGAAGATTTTTTTTTACTATCGCCGCCGCAAATCATCTATTGTCAACATAGGGAATACTCCGTTAGGGGCGATAATCCGATTCGCATCCAGTCGATGGCAAACGTCTCCACAATGGATACCGATGCAGCGTCCACCAAGCGATCCGGATGATCGAAGCCGGTGCGGAATATGTACGTTTCACCGCCCAGGGAGAACGTGAAGCTCGTAATTTAGGTGCAATCCGCAAACAACTTGACGAAGCCGGATATACGACTCCGTTAGTCGCCGACATCCATTTTAACCCGCGTGCGGCCGATGCCGCAGCCGAAGAAGTGGAAAAAGTGCGCATCAACCCCGGAAACTATGTGGACAAAGTGAAGACGTTCGACCTGCTGGAATATACCGACGAGGAATATGCTGCAGAGCTGCAAAAGATACGCGACCGTTTCATACCATTCCTCAACATCTGTAAAGCACACGGAACCGCCATCCGTATTGGCGTAAACCACGGTTCGCTATCCGACCGGATCATGAGCGGTACGGCGACACTCCCGAAGGCATGGTTGCCTCATGCATGGAATTCCTGCGTATCTGCCGGGAGGAAGACTTTCCCGATGTCGTGATTTCCATCAAAGCCTCGAACACGGTCGTCATGGTAAAAACCGTCCGTCTGTTGGTCAGGACAATGGAATCAGAAGATATGCACTACCCGTTGCATCTCGGTGTAACGGAAGCCGGCGACGGAGAAGACGGACGCATCAAAAGTGCCGTCGGAATCGGAGCCCTATTGTCCGATGGCATAGGTGATACGATCCGCGTCTCTTTGAGCGAAGATCCGGAGGCAGAAATCCCGGTTGCCCGTAAGTTGGTCGATTACATACTCGAACGCGAAGGGCACGAGCCATTAGAGGCCACACCTGCTCCGGGATATGATCCGGTAACAGTCGGACGCCGCCACAGCCGGGTGACGGAAGGAATCGGGGGTAACTTCCCGCCAGTCGTCATTTCCGACCGCAGCAACGGTGATTTCGAGTTTGATCATGCTTCCCAGCCGGACTATATATACATCGGCAAGGAAGATCCCGACAACCTGCCGGACAACTTCCGTCTTTTAGTAGACGCCCACTTCTGGAAAGAACGTCCGAACGCTATCCTTCTTTATCGCATCGGAAATAGAGGAACTGAAAGACTATTCTGTCCCCTTGAAATTTATCCGCCTCACCTACCGGGATCTGACCGGCCGCGTAATCGAGGTCCTGAAAAAGGATACTTCCGTAATCGTAGTCTTGAGCACACATCACCGGAACGGTATCGCTGCCGAACGCGCAGCCATGCATCGCCTGCTCATTGCCGGTTGCGATGTACCAGTTATCTTGCACCGCGACTATAGAGAAACAGATACCGAAGCTTTACAACTGAAATCGGCCGCCGATTTCGGAACTTTACTGTTAGATGGTTTCGGAGACGGGATCATGTTGCACAACGAAGGCTGCGAAGCATGGTGACAGACAGTTGCATGTTCGGCATCCTGCAAGCAACCCGTACCCGCATCAGCAAAACAGAATATATCTCCTGTCCAAGCTGCGGACGAACTTTGTATGACCTACAAACCACAATCGCTCACATCAAGGAGGCCACTTCACATCTGAAAGGCTTGAAGATCGGCATCATGGGGTGCATCGTGAACGGCCCCGGCGAAATGGCGGATGCCGATTACGGCTATGTCGGTGCCGGAAAGAACCGGATCAGTTGTACAAAGGCAAAGAATGTGTCCTGAAAAATATCCCCGAAGAAGAAGCTGTAGAACGATTGGTCCAGCTGATAAAGGAAAATGGAGACTGGAAAGGTTAAAAAAGATAAAATAGTAAAGAAAAATAACACATACGCTTGCGGATATAGAAATTGTAACTATATTTATAGCACGTAAATTTTTTCATAGTTAAAGTTTTGGTTAGAGAAGGGCAGGCCTGTGAAGGTAGCCCTTTTCGTCTTTTTAGTACTCTTCCCTAATGTCTTTCTCCCGGTCAAACCCTCCTCGAACCGGTTATCCTTGATCTCAGCATTAACAACACGCTGGAAAAAGAAACGATGGTTGTTCCAGTGGAAAGCCGGATAATCATGATTTTGTTTAATCACATTATTACGGAAGACAAGACCATCCACCGATTTAGCATACAGGATCGGCATATCAAAGGTTTCGAACTCATTGTTCTCGATCACGATCCCACTATGGAAATATTTCTTCTGACCTTTCAAATCCGGTATCTCCGGATAGATGGAGATAACAGCGTTCGTAAACTGGAACTGATTTGTCAACGCATTGATAAACTTGTTGTTCCGGATCAGTACGTCATGACAAGCCCCCGTCTCGAACCATCCGTTACAGTCACCACACAAAAGGATTGCCGTCCCGGAAGTGTGATCAAAAACGTTATTCTCGACTACCGTCTTCTTCGGAGTACTGAACAGAGAACCACGGGCACGATTGTTACGGATCACATTGTCGGCAAAATAAACCTCCGGTGTCCACTCCAGATTCTCGATACCGTAAGTGCCGGCCTCACTGATGGCGGGATCGACAGGCTTATCAAACGTAATGCGGAACTGCTTTGCACCATGATCGTCAGGCTTATCGACAGCTTCAATCGCAGTTACCTTGTTCTGTTTCCCTAAAATTTCCATTGTTTTGGAGTCGATAAACTGGACGGCATCACCCGGACGTCCCCATTCGAAACCGTAGGACTGACCGTGCATGTATTCACCGACCAATGTCTTGTCGTCTATTCGCTTTTGCACTTTCAGATAGGTTCCATGCACATTGATGGCATCATCCATCATGCCCTCGTACAGACCACCGACCGAACGAATCAACCCCTTACAGCCGGAAAAATGAGTCGCATCAGCCTGTGTCGTAAAATAACGCGGATCATCCTCGCCACGCAGGCAGACCGAGAATTTATCCAGCGTGATATTTTCGCTCATCTGTGCCAACAAACCCATTCCTTCCGCATAATGCACCTGTATATTTTCGAGTGTCGTATTCGTATCATGATACATGAATATCCCCGGAGTCGGACGACCGTATCCACGGAAAACGACAACCGTGCCCGGTATCAGTTTCTTGTTCTTCCAAGGAGCGCGGATCTTGCGTGGCGCAATCTCTGCAACCCGCTTGCTGCCCACGCTGATATCACTGGTCGTATAGACCAATCGCTTCGTATCTCCTTCAAAAGCGATACCCCAAGCAGGGACATGCTCCCAACCTTCCCCTTTGGCGACAAAGTTACTGTCACGTATTTCGTATTCCACCCAAGGATCAACCTCGTAGGTGATCATACCGCCGAGCGTGTCGTTCTCCAGCACTTTCACCTGGCTGATATGCGGATTCGCAAAGTCAATACTGAAATTCTTCAACGTGCAATTATCCGAACCCACCAGAGAGACCGGAAGCATCCGCCCATGGAAAACCAATTCGGAGCCTTGCCCGTCAAAAACCACGTTCTTCATATTCTCGAAAGCCAGCCCTACCTGTTTCGGATTATCCTGGTCATGATTGGAGATGAAATATTCACGTTCCGAAGAACCTGTCGGATAAAAATCATAACGCCCTTTCGGCAGGAAGATCCGGACTGTGTCGGAATTCGATTCCGCCACTATTTGTTGAAGGCTTTTGCCATCAATGGAGAAGCGTTCTCGCCGGTATCAGGTTTCAATCCATATGAGGACAGATCATACGCACTGCCTTTACAAGCCATAAGGAGAGCGACAAACAGAAGCATTACAATAGAATTTAGTTTCATGGCCTACATCTTTTGTTGATTATATTGATAAATATACAGGCAAATATACCATATTATTTGTAAATTTGCCCCTCTTAATACAATATAGATATGGAACATCCATTAAGCATTTACAACACACTCACAAGAAAAAAGGAACAGTTCATCCGCTGCACGAACGCATGTGGGTATGTATGTTTGTTGGTCCTACCGTTTATGGCGATGCCCATTTGGGCCATGCACGTCCGGCGATCACATTTGATCTGCTGTTCCGTTATCTGACTCATATAGGATACAAAGTACGCTATGTACGCAACATAACGGATGTCGGTCATCTGGAACACGATGCAGACGACGGCGAAGACAAAATCGCCAAGAAAGCCCGTCTCGAACAACTCGAACCGATGGAGTCGTGCAATATTACCTGAACCGTTACCACCATGCAATGGAAGCGCTCAACATATTACCTCCCAGCATCGAACCACATGCGTCCGGCCACATCATCGAACAGATAGAACTGGTCAAGAAGATACTGGATAACGGTTATGCGTACGAAAGCGAAGGTTCCGTTTATTTTGATGTGGAGAAATACAACAAAGATCATAACTACGGCGTTCTTTCCGGACGTAACATCGACGATATGTTGAATACGACCCGCGCCCTGGACGGACAGGATGAGAAGCATAATCCGATCGATTTTGCCCTTTGGAAATGTGCACAGCCGGAACATATCATGCGCTGGCCTTCTCCCTGGAGCGACGGATTCCCCGGCTGGCATTGCGAATGCACGGCGATGGGCAAGAAATACCTGGGCGAACATTTCGACATCCACGGAGGTGGCATGGACTTGATCTTCCCGCACCACGAATGCGAGATTGCACAGGCTGTCGCTTCCCAAGGTGAAGATATGGTCCATTACTGGATGCACAACAATATGATCACCATCAACGGACAGAAGATGGGAAAATCCTTAGGCAACTTCATCACGCTGGACGAGTTCTTTACCGGGGACAATAAGATGTTGAGCCAAGCCTATTCACCTATGACCATCCGTTTCTTTATCCTTCAGGCGCATTATCGCAGCACGGTGGATTTCAGCAACGAAGCCTTGCAGCCGCCGAAAAAGGGTTGGAACGCTTGATGGACGCCTACCACCACCTGATGAAGCTGAAGGCAGCCGACGTTTCAACAGTGGACGTAAAGGATTTGCGTCGCAAATGCTACGATGCGATGAACGACGACCTGAACTCACCGATCGTGATCGCCCATCTATTCGACGCAGCTCGCACAATCAACTCCGTAAAAGACGGTAAGGCTACGATTTCGCTCGAAGACCTGAAAGAGTTACAGGATGTATTCCATACGTTCATTTTCGATATCCTCGGAATGAAAGATGAAGCGGCTTCAGCTGGAAATAACAGCAATGAAGCGTTCGGCAAAGCTATGGATCTGTTGCTAACCATCCGCCAGCAGGCAAAAGCCAACAAGGACTGGGCTACATCAGACAAGATCCGCAACGAACTAACAGCTATCGGCTTCGAGATCAAAGACACGAAAGACGGAGCCGAATGGAAATTAAGCAAATAGAAAGATGACTATACAGGAATTTCTACAGGGCGACAAGTTTCGCCCTGCTTGCCGGTGTCGAATTATTAGAAACCGCAAGCGGGTATGCAAAAGCCCGCATGGAAATAAAACCGGAACATCTCAACGGTGGTGGCGTATG
>ENA-OQCK01001048-OQCK01001048.1-human-gut-metagenome-genome-assembly--contig:-NODE-1048-length-11465-cov-4.211678_pt1 | contig 11465 bp, 16 predicted proteins | sample MGYA00242498_ERZ504578 | MGnify/ENA primary metagenome ERZ504578 (study PRJEB26092, sample SAMD00036229) | human gut metagenome | host: Homo sapiens | study: EMG produced TPA metagenomics assembly of... | reverse complement strand
GTACGACTCCAAGGACTTTGCTTTGGGAGCCACTTATCTGCTGTTCAAGCATCTGCATGTGCAGGTCGAAATGCAGAGGATGAAATATTTCACGGGAGGGCTGACATACAAAATTCATTTGAAATAAGAAGTAAGTCAAAGTCTCGTTGACTCCATAAAAAAGCAGCTAAAGTATGACATCAACTTTAACTGCTTTTATTCTAATAGACCAATTTTACATTGTCAATCCATAGCGAATTGCCAGGAGAACCTATATAAGCACCACCATGACTAGAGGTGAATTGCAACAGCAAATGAGTGGGCACATCGTCCTTCGTCCCCCAGGCAACCTCCTTAATAGGTACGCTCTCTCCTTTACTATTAACTGCATAGCGTTCTTCAACCTGAAGACGCATCATGTGGGCCTTGTACGCAGGGTCACCGGTAATATCACCGTACATGATGGAATAAGTGGCATTATTATGCCAATCGGTAGTAGTATAATATCTTACGACCATCGTTCCTACGCGCTTGGCATAGATATTCCCCTTCTCATCTTCCCAACGCTTTTGCAGAAACAGATTCACTTCCGGGAAGTCCTTTCCTTCCACATCTGTGATACGGCTAAAGCCCGTTGCACGGATACGCTTCTCGCGGTCGGACATCTTTACTTTATAATCAAACTGTATGGCGATAGGTTTCTTTGTAAACGGTATGCCGGAATTCAGCATTTTCTGCGGATTCTTGGTCCCCTTGATAGGTTCGTGCACCTCACCCAGAAACATGGAGCGGCAGCCAGCACCGTGATATCCACTATTCCAAAAACCTTCACACTCTCCATACGGGTGTCCATACGGGCACAGAAACCATCCCCTCGCTTTTCCGGGAAAACAGAAGTATTGGTTTTCGTGATACCGGCTACCCGGGCCATCACATTGGATGTCGCCCACGGCGAACCTCCCATATTCTTGTATGCCTTGGTCTCGGTGACAGTAGCAGTAGGCCCGATGGCATATACATTCTTCGTGGCACCGCCAATAATACCGGATTCCTTGATTTGGCGGTCAATCCATTGATCCATATTTCCGAAAGGATCATCTCTACCTCGTGCTGCTGTGCAGAAACTGCTCCGCAACAGAGCATGGCAGACAGCATTCCCAATATACGAACTTTCTTTTGAATCATTTCTCTCATTAATAATTGACAATCATTATAAATCGTACTTCCACTGTTCCAGCGCAAAATTCCAGTTATCCTGAACCAACTGCACTGTACGCTCATCATACTTGTATTTATTCTTCTTATATCCTTTCTTTCCGCCTACATACTTTTCAATATCAGCACGTGCCTCTGCAAAGCCCGGAATGGACAAAGCCTTGTAGATATGTTCAGTCATTCCCATTGCATCCGCTTCGAAGTCCTCAAACTTCACCTCTATCAAGTTTCCTTTAGGAATGCATGTCTTGTCCGCTTCGTACTTATGATACAGTTTGGCATAAATGGACAAAATATTCTTCTCAAGCTCCTCATTACTGATATCCTGCAACTTCAACGGCTGAATGGTGTTAGTAAAGAAACTACGTGTGCTTTCGAAAACAGTATAAGGATTACGCATCAGATAGATAAACTTAGCATTGGGGAACATCTTGACAAGCTCTTTCACACGTCCCGTATGAGGCGGATTCTTACTAAGAAACTGAGTTCCCTTCGTATTCCAAAGAGAGATTTTTATCAATTTGACGAAAGTCTCCTCAAACACTTTCAGTTCTTTCTCTGTAATATCATCAAACAGCAGATATTTATCGGCATACTCTTGCTGATATTCGGGCAGGAACCAGAAATTATAATAGGTGTAGGGCATCATATTTGCCAAAGCAAACTCCTCTTCTTGCGGAAGGTCAACGGCAAGTTCCATATTGTCCGTGGGACGTTTGTCCGGCATCAACCAACTCATGTTCTTCTTGAAGAAAGGCTGCCCCCACATCATAAGATGCGGAAATACAGTCTGGTATGTCGTGTTGTAGCCGAAATGCTTGTCGCAGGAGAAAACATTATGCACAAACGTAGTCCCGCTACGCCAGTGTCCCAAAATGAATACCGGATCATGCTCCAAGGGCTTATCTGCCAGGAGCTTTTCATAGCGTCTGTCCTGCAGAGGAGCCAAAGTGGACAGCAGGCGGCAGACGGCTTTTGTCAGCCGATACTTACCTTTGTAGGCAGCACCGATGTCACGACCGCCCGTTATATCCTTGAATGTTTTCCAATCCGCACCTACCAGGGTGTTTATCGGAAGCTTATTGAATTCTAACAATCCCATTATTATCTTTATATTAATATGTTATGGTTTTCTTCCGGTGATACCGAGAGAGAACTGCAATACTTATAAAGAAGTACTGCGCTCTATCCGTACGGCCACGCCCTGGCGTTCCAGCTCTTTCACAGCCTTTTCTATAGCTTCGTAATGTTCGGGAGCTATACCCAGCTTAGGCAAATTCAGTATAGGCAGGTCCTCAGCTAAGTGCATGTCCTTATCCTCCACCCTATCGATAATCATACCTACAGCACTGGTATTGTTGGTTATCGGGTCTATCAAGATAAACGAACCGGTAGCCTTATTCTGCCGATAAGGGTCAAAGAAAAGCTCTTTGGCAGTGGTCAGCACCACGCGCGCAATCTGATTGAGCTGCATCGGCAATGTTTCCTTGCTCAACTTTCCGTTGTCAATGGAAAGATGCTCCATCGTATTGACATCCACTTTATACTTGATGCTGTCGATGCGGGTGCGGCTTATATTGGTGGTCTGTTTGATGAAGAATGATTTGTTGATATCCATCGGCTCTTCATCCATCCAAACCAGCATCGTTTCAAAATTGCGGTCCATGACGGGCAGGTTATCCGGATGTACCAGCATTTCCCCTCTCGACACATCTATTTCGTCCTCCAGAGTCAGGGTGACGGACTGTGGCGGAAAGGCGTAATCCAATTCGCCGTCGTATGTAACTATACTCTTGATATGCGACTTCTTACCGGAAGCAATGCCATCACTCATCTCCCTTACGAATAATACCCGAAGCCACCTTACCGCAAAAACCACGGAAATCGAGATTGGGGCGCAAGACGTATTGAACCGGGAAACGAAAATCCTTCAAATTATGGTCGTTGTCAATATGTACCGTCTCCAGAAAGTCAAGAAGTGAAATACCCTCATACCAAGGAGTACGTTCCGATTTCTCCACCACATTGTCGCCATCCAAAGCTGACAGCGGAATGCAGTTTACGTCAGGAATACCCAATGGAGCTATAAACTTCCGGTATTCATCGACTATCTCATTAAAACGTTCTTCGGAAAAATCCACCAGGTCCATCTTATTGACAGCAAGCACCACATGCTTGATGCCAAGCAACGACACCAGAAAAGTATGCCGGCGCGTCTGCGTAATGACACCCATACGTGCATCCACCAGAATAATTGCCAAGTTAGCTGTAGAGCCCCCGGTAATCATGTTGCGTGTGTACTGCTCGTGTCCCGGAGTATCGGCAATGATAAACTTACGGTTGTTGGTCGAGAAGTAGCGGTATGCCACGTCGATGGTGATGCCTTGTTCGCGCTCTGCCTTCAAGCCGTCCAGCAAAAGGGCGTAGTCAATGTGGTCGCCGGCATTTCCCATGCGCTTGCTGTCGCGTTCCAGTGCGTCCAGCTGATCCTCATATAGTTTCTTGCTGTCGAACAACAGACGGCCTATCAATGTGGATTTTCCGTCATCCACAGAACCGGCAGTCAGTAAGCGCAATAAGTCTTTCTGCTCATCCTTATCAAGAAAAGCCTTTATATCAAGTGTAGAATCGTTCATCCTTAATGATTTAATTTTTAATTCTTAATTTTTAATTCCTTTAGAAGTATCCCTCGCGCTTCTTCTGCTCCATGCTTGCGTCTTGGTCGAAGTCAATGACACGGGTCGTCCGTTCACTCTTGGTGGTGGTCATCATTTCCTCGACAATCTTCTCGATGGTATCGGCATCGCTTTCCACAGCACCGGTCAACGGCCAGCAACCCAGCGTACGGAAACGCACCATACGCATCTTTATCTGGTCGCGGTACTGTTCAGGCAAGCGGTCGTCATCCGCCATTATCAGATTTCCGTCAATCTCCACACAAGGACGTTCCTTGGCAAAATACAACGGCACAATAGGAATATTTTCCAAACGTATATATTGCCAGATGTCCAGCTCCGTCCAATTACTTAACGGAAATACTCGGATACTCTCTCCTTTATGTACCCGGGCATTATAAATATCCCACAATTCGGGACGCTGATTTTTGGGGTCCCATTGATGGAACTTGTCACGGAAGGAGAAAATACGCTCTTTGGCGCGTGACTTCTCCTCGTCGCGGCGAGCGCCACCGAATGCCGCATCAAACTTATACTTATCCAATGCGTGGAGCAAAGCCTGCGTTTTCATCAGGTCCGTATGCACCTTGCTGCCATGCGTAAAAGGTCCGACACCTGCATTGAAAGCTTCCATATTGCTTTCCACTATCAGGTTCCAACCATACTTCTTGGCATACTCGTCACGGAACTGTATCATCTCCTTAAACTTCCACTTGGAATCGATGTGCATCAACGGGAACGGCACTTTGCCGGGAGCAAACGCCTTTTCGGCCAAGCGCACCATAACCGAAGAATCCTTGCCGATACTATACAGCATCACCGGATTTTCAAACTCCGCTGCCACTTCACGGATAATATGAATGGACTCTGCTTCGAGTTCCTTCAAATGGCTCAATTTATATTCTTCTTTCATTATATCTTATTTCTTCTGAATTCTTGGTAAAATGAGTTCCAACAGTTTATTGACCGATTCTTCCAGGCTGAGAACAGAGGTATCCAACGTCAGAGCCGGATGAGCCGGTTCCTCAAAAGGCGCGGAAATACCTGTAAAATTCTTGATTTCTCCCTTACGTGCCTTGGCATAAAGTCCCTTCACGTCACGGCGTTCACACTCTTCAAGCGGGGTACTGACATAAACTTCCAGAAAATCGTCTTGTCCGATAATATCAGCCGCCATTTCACGAATATCGTTATTAGGACTGATAAAAGCCGCGATTGTTATAACACCCGTATCAAGAAAGAGTTTGGAAACTTCGCTATACGCCGGATATTCTCCACACGGTCGGCCTCCGTAAAACCGAGGTTATTGTTGATGCCACTGCGGATGTTGTCACCATCCAGGATACGGCAAAGCAATCCTCTTTTATGAAGTTCGCGCTCCAAGGCAATGGCTATCGTACTTTTGCCGGAGCCGCTCAAACCGGTAAACCAAACCATCACGCTGTGCTGCTTCAACAAGTCTTCTTTGTCTTTCCGCATCAGCATTTTGTCAAATATCGGATATATGTGGTTGTTTTCTTCCATATGTTATTATTTCTTCTTTTTTTAAAATGGCCAAATTAAAGGAATCAAGAAAATGGATATCAGGAAAGTAATGATATTCAAAGGTAACCCGATGCGTACAAAATCCGTGAACTTATAGTTACCGATACCTTGTACAATCAAATTAGTCTGATACCCTATAGGAGTGGAGAAGCTGGCAGAAGCCGCCATACAAATTACAACGAAGAAAGGCATCGGACTGACTCCCATCTGTGAAGAGATGGAAAGTGCCAACGGGAAAGCGAGTGCCGCGGCCGCATTGTTCGTAATCAGTTCTGTAAACAAGTTCGTTATGATAAACACAGCAGCCAGCAACACGTGGGGGCCATAATGATGCTCATGCCTATAATGAAACGCGCCACAGCATCTGCCACTCCGGAATTCACCATCGCCTTGCTGATAGCAAAAGCACAAGCAATCGTTATCAGAATATCCCAAGATATATATTTGGTATACTTGCGGGCCGGAAATATCTTTGTCCAGGCCATAATGATAGTAGTAATGGAAACGAAGAAAAACATATCCAACTTGATTTCCGGAAAAGCTTCCTTGACAACCGGAAGTTCACCAACCGTTGCACCCACTATCATCAATATCAGCAAAACCAAGGCAAACCAGCGCTTTCCCTTTCCGGCACCGTTCCGTATCCTTGCCATTGGCCAGCAACACGAACACCGAAGATTCCCCCCAGGTCTTTACAAAGAGTCATCAGCCATCACCACCAGCGTATCCCCTTCGCGGAGATATTCATTTTCCAGATTTCCGACAATGCTCTGACCGCTACGCTTAATCTCCTTCACTTCGGCCCCATAATGCCGCTTGAAGTTAAAATCACCAAGTTTCTTGTTGATACCGGGAAAACGGGCGCCGAGTACAGCTTCCACCCGATGTAAATCTCCATGCTCCTCCGGTTCCTCATCCAGCTTTACCGCATCCGTACGAACATCCGGCAAAAGCCTTGAGGAAAAAGCGAACAGATAAAGGATGCCTGCAATCGCGACGAAAATGCCCACTTTACCCAACTCGAACATAGTAAAGCCTTCATATCCGGCTTCCAATATCATACCATGCACCACCAGATTGGTCGACGTCCCTATCAGGGTGCAGATTCCGCCAAGTATCGTCACATAAGAAAGGGTATAAGGAACTTGGTAGCAGGCAATTTTACAGATTCGGCCCAACGCTTGATAATGGGAGCAAAGATAACAACCACCGGAGTATTGTTTAGAAAAGCTGAAATAAAAGCAATGGTGGGCAACATACGGAACTGCGCTTTAAAGACCGTAGTCTTACCTTGGGGAAGCAGCTTCTTGATTACTTGCCCCAAAGCACCCGACTGCTGATGCCTTCACTGACCAAAAACAGCATGGCAACAGTCATCATCCCCTTATTACTGAACCCTTCCAGCATCTCCTTAGGAGTGAGGATACCTGCACACAAGAACAATACTACGACAGAAAAGAGCACCATGCCCGGACGCATTTTATCCAGAACCAAGCAATCACCATGCCCAACAATGCCAGCAGCACAAACAATATCTCAAATGTCATAAAGTCGTTATTTTATTTCAGTATGCTTGGGTTCTACGATAAACCACGGATTCAGCAAATCCTCCTTATTATATTGCAAAGGTTCTTCCTTCCCCGCCTGATAAATTTCCATTCCGGCAGCACGTGCAATAGCATGCCCAGCCGCCGTATCCCATTCCATCGTAGGGGCAAAACGAGGATATACATCAGCCTTGCCTTCAGCTACCAGACAAATCTTGATGGAACTTCCACTTGATATAAGCTCAACTTCCGCATGGCTGCATTTCATTTTCTCGATATAATCTTCTGTCTCGGGCGTCAGATGCGAACGGGAAGCCACAATTACAAACCGTTCGTGCACGCTTGTTTCCGGCAGCCGAACAGCTTTCGCAAGCAGTTCATCCCACGACATTCCATCACGTGCAGTAATACCGGATAGCTTATAAGCACCCGAATCATGCACTCCAAAATAGAGCTCCTTTTTTACCGGCACATAAATGACTCCCATTACCGGTACTGAGTGATGCACCAAAGCTATATTCACTGTGAACTCACCGTTCCTCTTGATGAACTCCTTCGTACCGTCCAAAGGGTCTACAATCCATAAAGTTTCCCAACTCCGTCGTTCCGAAAAAGGCAAATGTTTGCCTTCCTCGCTTAGCAGAGGGAAAGGTGTATCAGCCAAAAAACGGCAGATAGTTTCATGAGCCTTACGGTCGGCAATAGTAAGAGGAGAATTATCCGCTTTTTTTTCTACCTGAAAATCCGATGCCGGATCATCGTAAATGGAAAGAATTTTCTCGCCAGCCTGCAAAGCGGCATCAATCGCATTCAGTATATATCGTCGTTCCATACTATATTCTTCTCAAAGATAAGGCACAAAATTAAAAACTTTTTCAGGTCTAAAAGTTTCCACCTCTTGTTTTATAACTTCTTTTAAACGAAAGAGAGAATATTATAAGCACTTTTCACAATCAGAAAAATCAATCCGGAGCAGAGAAATAGAGTGAAATATTCACGAAGGAAGAGGAACTAAAGAGACTGTGACAACATGAGTTTATCTGGGTCTTTTCTCAATTAGTCCGTTAGTTCACAGTACTGAACACTTTGTTTCAACCTTTAAAAACAAGTTGTTTCAGTATATAAAAACATTTTGTTTTTATGCGATAGAACGAGATGTTCTGTTAAGAGAAACAAAGTGTTCTCGTTAATGAAACAAACTGTTCTGTTAAAGGAAACACTTTGTTTTGCCAAACCAAACACGCGACAGCGCCAGCCTTCACATTCTTTCGGCATATCATGAAAAAGGCAGTAACTTCGCAGTTACTGCCTCATCTTGAAAGGAAACATACATTCCTTTCTGTTATGAATTACCAAAAAGAATTCTATTAATTGACGCTATACAGCAACCATGCCTTCTGGAAGTCATCATTCGAAGGATGTTTAGCTTTGAAAGAGTCGCGCAGATTCTCGGCGGATGCTCTGTCATCGAATGTACCGATAACTACACGATACAGGTTTCTTTCTGCATTGTAAACCACCATTGCAGTATAGCCTTCATTCACCAATGCCTGCTTCACACCTTCCGCATTAGCTTTCACGCTATAAGCTCCGCAAACTACACTAAAGGTTTTCAAGCTGGTACCACCTGATACCACAGTCACCTTTTCCTGACGCATGCCGGCAGGTGCACTTTCCACCACCTTTACTTCTACTGGAGCGGTAACCACTGGAGCCACCTCTTCAGCAGGGGCAGTTGTTTGCGGCTCAGCCAATTCCTGCTGTTTTGCCTTTTCATATGCTTTCTTATAAGCACTTTCACTTGATTTACAAGAAGAGAATGCCAGAGCTATGCATACTCCCATTCCCAATACGGCTAATTTTTTCATCTTTTCTATTGTTTTTATTAGTAAAATCGTCTATTCTTATTCTTTATCTCAAAATTTCGAAAAATAGATTTCGTGCCCTCATATTCCAAACGCAATGAAGAGTAGGACAAATCTTCTACTTTAAAGGTACATTTTCCTTCCGGCCACCCGAAATAAGTATCATAATTTTTATCGTTAACGCTTTCAGGCAACAAAATAATGGAAATTTCAGCACCTTTCAAAGAATAATTTCCAAAAAACGTAGTCAACCCTCCATCTTTCAACAAACATATGGCAGAAAAACTTCCTTTTTGAAAATTATAAAATACACTGTCCACCTTCTCTGATGTACCGTCGGCATATTGGTACTGACGCAACTGCCACTTACCGGCCAAGTCACCCCCACCATTCATGCAAGCAGTCAAAGTACAAGCCATCAATACAATCCAAAGATATTTTAAATGCAATTTCATCATTTTCCATGCCACTATCTAAATATGGAGCAAAAGTACACCATAACATGCGATTATACCTCAGCATCCTTAGTTAAATATAATTAAACCCCTCCATAAAAAGAGATTTCCCGGAAGACTTGACGTATATTTGCCAAATATAAACAGAGCATGAGGCTCACTTAATTGATTACATGACATTTGAAAATTTGAATTTGATAGAACCTATATTGAAGGCTCTTCAAGAAGAGGGGTATTCCACCCCTACCCCAATCCAGGAAAAATCGATCCCTATATTACTTCAAGGAAAAGACTTATTAGGATGTGCTCAAACCGGAACAGGCAAAACCGCCGCATTTTCCATCCCTATCTTGCAAAAGTTGTATAAAACGGATAACCGCAAAAGTATCAAAGCACTCATTCTGACGCCGACCCGCGAGTTGGCCATACAGATAGGAGAATGCTTCAGTGCATATGGTAAGTATACCGGATTGAGACATGCCGTCATCTTCGGCGGTGTAGGACAAAAGCCACAGACAGATGAACTGAAACGTGGAGTACAAATACTGGTTGCAACTCCCGGACGACTGCAAGACCTGGTCAACCAAGGTTTCATTAACCTAAAAGCGCTCGAGTTCTTCGTATTGGACGAAGCGGACCGGATGCTGGACATGGGATTCATACATGATATCCGGCGCATATTAAAGTTATTGCCCGCAAAACGACAGACCCTCTTCTTTTCGGCCACAATGCCTCCGGAAATAGAGACCTTGGCAAACTCCATGCTGACGCACCCCGAGAAAGTGGAAGTCACCCCTGCATCGTCTACGGTTGACACAATCTCCCAATCAGTCTATTTTGTTGAGAAAAAAGAGAAAAAAGACTTACTGATTCATCTGCTGAAGAATCCGGCTATCAAGTCCGTACTTATCTTCACCAGAACTAAATATGGAGCAGACAAACTTGCACGTACCTTAGTAAGTCCGGAATAAGAGCCGAAGCCATACATGGAAACAAGTCGCAGAATGCCCGACAGCGAGCACTGACCGGCTTTAAGAACCATGAACTGCGTGTACTGATAGCAACCGACATTGCAGCACGAGGTATCGACGTGGACCAACTATCACACGTCATCAACTACGAGTTGCCCAACATTCCGGAAACATACGTACACCGTATCGGACGAACCGGACGTGCCGGCCACGACGGTATTGCCCTCTCCTTTTGCGAATCGGAAGAACTGCCTTACCTGAAAGATATCCAAAAATTGATAGGGAAAAGTATCCCAGTAATAAAAGAACACCCTTTTGTCACCGCCGATGGTTTAAAAGCCCAGAAAATCAAGACTGAAGAAATTAAGGCCAAAACCAAGGAAAACAAAATCTATCGCGGGAGCCGTACGAATGGAGACTTTTGGAGAAGAAAAAAGCAAACCTCGCAAAACAACACCCCAAAAGGAGTTGGAAGATAAAGACAATCATAAAAAAACTGATATTCCGAACAAAGTTTCAAAAAGATTTGTTAGTTTTGTCGTACGAACCTCAAAAAAGAAAGGAATATCATTATGAAAGGATTAAATGTTTTAGCAGCTTTCCTGGGTGGCGCCGCAGTAGGTGCCGCCCTCGGTATCTTATTTGCTCCTGAAAAAGGAGAAGACACCCGTAACAAAATCGCAGAAATTCTCCGTAAGAAAGGGATTCGTCTGAACCGAAGCGAAATGGAAGACTTGGTAGATGAAATTGCTGCGGAAATTAAAGGTGAGGTAACGGAATAAGGTAAAAAACAGAACCACTATGTTTGCAGACGACAAAAGTATAGAAAATATGCAGCAGCTCTTCATTGAATTCAAGAAATACCTGGAGCTGCAAAAAGAATATACCAAACTGGAAGTCACCGAAAAACTATCCAAACTGCTTTCTACACTTTTATTGGTGCTATTGGTCGTCATACTCGGCGTAGTGGTTCTGTTTCATCTGTCGTTTACGCTGGTCTATATCTTAGCTCCGCTGGTAGGCGGGCTAATGATGAGTTTTGCACTTATCACGTGCTTCCATATCCTACTCATCGTTCTGCTTGTCCTATTCCGCAAAAAGCTCATTATTGATCCGACAGTAAAAACTTATCGCAGAATTATTCTTAGACAATTAATTCGAAAATATTCATGGATAATACGACCAATACGACTCCCCGTCACTTTAGAAAGCA
>ENA-OQCK01001047-OQCK01001047.1-human-gut-metagenome-genome-assembly--contig:-NODE-1047-length-11491-cov-3.427754_pt1 | contig 11491 bp, 16 predicted proteins | sample MGYA00242498_ERZ504578 | MGnify/ENA primary metagenome ERZ504578 (study PRJEB26092, sample SAMD00036229) | human gut metagenome | host: Homo sapiens | study: EMG produced TPA metagenomics assembly of... | reverse complement strand
TCTTGCTTTTGACGGGAATTGGGAAGCAATGAGTGGAGATATTGTTTTTGAACCTAATTTGCAGCGTTGTATCGGGGTGGATATCCGCTATGTTCTTTACATGATTGAAAAATATGGGAAAGCTTCCCGTTTGGTCGATGAACTGAAATTGACAGACTAAAAGAAAAATATGAAATGACAGGAAGCTTGGGTATGTCAAAGTTCCGATAGTTTGTCATATAATCTTTCATCCGGAAAGATGGCAAAAAAACTGTTAATATTAATTCGATGTAAACAAGGATATTCGGCAAATCTTTTTTTGAATAATACGATAAATCCAACTGATTCATTATGAGTCAGTTGGATTTATCGTATTATTTGCGGAATGTCCTTGAAATGACAGGTTGTTTCAATTCTGCCTGCTCCGCTATTATTCGAGAGAAGTGGATGTTATTTGCATATTTCTACTATGCTCAATTCTCTTTCATGAAGTTGGCTTCCTCATTTCTTGGATTTCTTTTTCTTATTGTTATCGCTGTTAAAGAATTGTTTCCAGTCGTCTTTCGTTTTGGGACCGCGTTCTTCAATGTAGCCACGTTCCGCACGGCTGGGTCTTCCTTCTTTTGAGGTCGTTTTTTTTATTGGACCTGTCACTTTTTTTTGCCGAATGAAGCATTCCTTGCTGCACTGCTTCTGCGTTCGCCATTGTCGTTTTTGCCATTATTGTCACCGGCAACTTCTACTACAATTTTCCGGCCGCCATTCAGATTAACCTTGTTCAATGCTTTAATCACGTCCTGTGCCTGATTTTCTGCTACTTCGAAGAAAGAGAAATTCTGCATCAGGTCTATTCGTCCGATGGTAGTACGTTGCTTCTTCATGTTGCGGTTAATCAGTTCTATGATTTGGTTGGCATAGAAACCGTCTGTCTTTCCTACATTCAGGAATAGACGGGTGTATCCTTTTTCTGCTTTACGCTCTGTCTTTTCACGAGCACTGCCATGATCCTTGCGTTCTTTGGAGCCACGTTCGCTGCGACGGTCATTTGTGCTGGGAATTTCTATTTCCGGAGCGTTACTATAGTATTCCAAGAAGCGGTTAAATTCCATTGACACCACGCGCTTTATCAGATCTTCCTTTGAAAGCCATTCCAGTTTACGATAGATTCCGGGTAGGAAGGATTCAATTTCTTCATCGTTTACTTTTACCTTTTCTATGTCATCTATCAATTTAATCAATTGCTGCTCGCAAATTTGTTTACCACTGGGCATCTCACCCATGATAAATTTTTTGTTGATGATTCGTTCTATCTCACGCATCTTGCCTTTTTCGCGCAGGTTGATGATGGCAATAGAAATACCTGTTTTTCCGGCACGTCCTGTACGACCACTACGATGAGTATAGCTTTCTATATCATCGGGCAAGCCATAATTAATGACATGAGTAAGGTCATTTACATCTAGGCCACGGGCTGCTACGTCGGTAGCAACTAAAAGCTGTAAATGGCGTTGGCGGAATTTTTGCATCACTAAGTCGCGCTGGGCTTGTGAGAGCTCACCGTGCAAAGAGTCTGCGTTATAACCGTCTTGTATTAATTTATCTGCAATTTCCTGAGTTTCTTTACGGGTACGACAGAAAATGATGCCATAAATCTGTGGATAATAATCCGCGATACGTTTCAATGCGGCATATTTGTCTTTAGCGTGTACTAAATAGGCTATGTGATTGACGTTTTTACTGCCCTCATTTTTGGTACCGATAGTGATTTCTTTTGCGTCATGCAGATATTTTTTGGCGATGCGTGAGATTTCCGGACTCATGGTAGCCGAGAACATCAAGGTATTCCGATCTTCAGGAACTTTTTCAAGGATAGCATTTATGCTATCAGTAAATCCCATATTCAGCATTTCATCGGCTTCGTCCATTACTACATCTGTAATTGTTTCTAGTTTGGCAACCTTTCTTTCTATTAGATCAATCAGTCGTCCGGGAGTAGCCACAATAATATGTACGCCTGTTTTCAACATGCGTATTTGGCTTTCGATGGATGAACCACCATATACGGGAAGGATTTTCAGCCGTCAATGTACTTGGAGTAATCGTTCAGATCGCCTGCAATCTGCAAGCACAATTCGCGTGTGGGGCATAAAATTAGTGCTTGAGGTGCACGGTGTTTTACGTCAACTTTTTGGATAAGCGGCAGACCAAATGCGGCTGTTTTTCCAGTCCCTGTTTGTGCTAGGCTACTACATCGTTGCCGTTTCCCAATAAATACGGTATTACTTCTTCTTGTACCGGCATGGGATTCTCATATCCCATTTCTTTAATCGCTTTTAGTATTTCCGGGGAAACGCCTAACTCTTCAAATGTCTTCATTTATTTTCAAATATCTAATTCGCTGCAAAGATACGGATAATCATGGGATTATATGGTGCTTATGCAATATTTGTTTTTATCAGTAGTGTATTTTTAGGGAATATTGGCTAAAGCGTGTCGGGAAGTGATAAGAAAATTTTAGGTATAAGGTGAAAATACTCTGCCGGTATGGCAATTGAAATGCTTTATCGGTCAGAGTATCCGGATTAAAGATATGAGAATTTTATGGTATCAGAGTGTTTGTATATGTGGCTGTTTATATTATTCACCTTCTTCTCTATATTCTAAAATATCTCTGGGCTGGCAATTTAGTTCCCTGCAAATAGCCTCAAGGTAGAGAAACGGATGGCTTTCGCTTTCCCGGTTTTCAATATGGAAAGGTTAGCAGGAGTCAGGTCTATCTTCTCGGCTAAATCTCCCAGCGAAATTTTTCGTTTCGCCATCATTACGTCTAAATTTACTATAATTGGCATAGATCAATTCATTTTGGGTTTATTCGGGTTCTCATCTACTGCGCGCCACCAAAGGGTGTGGCGTTGCGTCAGTTTCTTAAAGGCATACAGACAGAAGCAAGTCCATCCAATGTTGATCGATATCCTCACTATTTTGTTGTCCAACAATGGATGTAACACAAGGAAATAGATGAATGAACTTACAAACAGAGTAGCTATCAGGCAAAGTATCAAATAAAAGATGCTTTTTTCTTTTTGAGGGGAAGTATTTTTTTCTTTCATGGCATTTTTCTTAAATGGTTAAATCCTGTTCTTCTTTCATTTTTGCCCCGATAGCAAATATCTCGGCAAAAAGAATGGGAATTATCACAGCTACCCAGTCGGGAGAATAACCGGCGTAGCTGATGATTTTGTAGCCCGGCAGACTGATTTGCTCAACTGCTGCGTTTCCTACAATCCATTCGTCAACAGCTATGAGGATTTCCAAGCTTGCACTGGTGTATGCAAACCAACGGAGGCGCCGTACATTGGCAGATGTAAATACTTCGCGGCGTGAGATGGAAATGAGCAACCGGATCAATGAGCAGAAACCGATGAGAAAAAGGAATATTCCGGGTATGGCAAGTCCCATGACAAGGATGTGCCAGGCCGATGGCTTGGCATACGTTTCTATTTCAGTCACTGTGTAGGGGAGTGTCCAGTCCACGCGGTTGTTGCTCAGTGAATCGACAGTAGTTTCAGGTAACGGCTCTACATTCAGTTTGACTGAGGTTGCATGATGGGGTATAATGTGGCGTCCAGGCTCATATATTTCCATTGCACTGTTATGTCCATCTTCAAATCCTTTCTTGAAATCTTTCCAATTTTCATCCAATCCTCCAAAGAAGTTTGCAATGATGGCTATAATGGCTATGACACCTAATATTCTGAACTTGTTCATAGTCTGCTTTGTTTTTTTAAATGGTTAAATCTTGTTCTTCTTTCAGTTTGATGGCCTGGGCATATATTTCGGCAAAAATGGCCAGCAATAGGGCTGACAGGAACATGCTCCAAGGAATCTGTACGCTTTCTACCTAGTATCCGGATAATTGGATGCTGTGGGTAGCTATGTCATAATTGATATATTGTGCCAGTGTTTTGATGATACTTGCTACAATGATGGTTGCACTAATGAGGCGTACCCGGAAAACATTACTGGGATTGAACAGGTCTTTTTTACGGATAGAAAGTATCAGTCTGATGAAACAATAAAGAGCGCCCAAGGTGATCAAACTAAAGGGTATGGCTATTATTCCCATAACTAGTTGAATAAGGGCGTCTTTGGGTGTATTTTCCTGTTCTATTTTTATACTTGTTATGTGATACTTCAGGAAGTTCCCTTTTTCTATAACACTGGGGATTGAATCATTCAATTCATTTCCTTCTGTAGGAACAACGTTCACATAAAACAAGGGTTGCAGTTTGTTTCCTATGTCACCGCGTGAGGCATCACTGCGCCTTCCATACCTCCCAGGAATGCATTGTACATACATCCGGCAAAGGCTATCAGCAGCAGGAAACATAGGATATTTAATTTTGTTTTCATTGTTATATTTATGCTTGTGTGTTAGTGACTTCAGAGGGTGTTTCCCGGCTGTGGCAAATGTTTGTTCAGATAGAAATACATGCGACTAGGATGATTATGGCGGCTGCCAAAAGGATGTAAGTAGGTGTGGCGCCAATCATATCAACCGTTTTTTCATTCAACTCTTCTTGGTTGATGTAGCCATGGCAATGGTAGCCAGGGAGTTATTTAGAAAATGTCCTATCATTCCCGGTATAATGCTTCCTGTGCGGTAATAAAGCATCCGAATACCAATCCCAGACAGAAGGCGAAAGGTACTTGTGCCGGATTGACATGGATGAGACCGAAAATGAGTGCTGACAGGAGGATTGCCATACCGGGTCTTTTTTCCGGTTTGCAGGAAATGCCCTTCAATGGCTCCACGGAACAGCAACTCTTCTACCAGAGGTGCCATGACGGCAATGGCGATGATGCCGAATACATTGCGGCTCATTCCTATGAATGTGTCTTCCACTAGGTTGGGCAGTTCTATGAATTCGCTGGCTACATTGCAGATGAACATGGCTGCTATAATGAAGGGAATACTCAATAAAATGGTTTTTGCAGGTACTTCAGTCCAGCTTGTCTTGTTGAATTGAACGTATTTAAAGTAGATCAGGTGCCAGATCATGGCTATTCCTGCCAGTACCATAACGAGTCCTGTCATAGAGCTGTATTCTTACCTACGGCATAAGCCAGATTATCATTTTCTGAAATTTCGTTCATCACTTTAATAATTCCCGCCGGAAGTCCTACCAGGAAGGTGAAAGCTAACTGATAAGCGAAGTAATAAAGTACTAATTTAATTGCGCGTCCCATAATAGAATGTTTATTGGTTTAAAATGGATTTGAATTAAGGGGTAGGACGGACTTCCGCATCCGTCCTGAGGGTATCTGTTTCTTTAAGTAAGCATCCTTGGGTTTCTCCTTGGTGCGATCAAAATCATGGTTGTTTTCATCTGGTTGTCTTTTAAATTTGGTTGATTTGTTTTTAGTTCATCAAGTGAGCAATGGCATGTTTGCATGGAACGTACCAATGGTTCATGAATAGGATAAGAAATGCTAAAATAAGGATAATTGCACTTTTTTGTTGTGCTCTTTGGGCCAGTGGGGTGTTGACAGGAATCTTGGTCAGGACCAGTCTTCCCAAAGCTATTCCCAAAAGCATACCCAAGCCTAATCCTATTTGCGGATATAAAAATCCGACCATCATTCCTATGTACATTCCTATGGTTTGCCACAGGCTGGTCGCATTCTTATTTTGGGTTTGTGTTTCATTCAAAGTTTCCATTACTTTTTGTTTTGTGTGTCGGCCAACAAGTTTGCGTTGTTGCCTTCACGGTAAATACTTTCTTGTTTGTTATGGTTGAAAGTGCTCTCTTTGGCGTTCCATTCAGCGTAGTTGAGTTTGATTTCATAGACTCCGGGAGTTACGGTAAGCAGATAGGCCGGCTTCCACAGTTCCCGGTAAGCATCCCAGCGATAAGCTTTTTTCTCAATTACCTGACCATTTTCATCGTGTTTGTACTCATACTTCAGTTTGCGTGTCAATGTTTTGCCGTCTTCATTCAGTGTGTACACGGTTGTGTTTGTGTCATTCTGACCGTAGATGTACTTTGTGTTTCCTGTTTGTGCGTTTGCTGTTGTTGTACAACTCATCATTACTACTGCAATTGCTGCTAAAACTGATTTTAATACTGACTTTTTCATTTTTACTTCGTGTTTTAATGTTTGTGTTTATTCTTTCTTGTTTCTCGATATTCATTTATCGTTTATCGATATGCAAATGTATATCTTATTTTGATACTACAAAAGAAAAACGAAAAAAAAATATCGAAAAACGATAAAAATATATCTTTTTTCGTGCTTTGTAGGATGGAAGTGTATGAAGAAACAGATTTTATGCAAGAAGTGACTGGTATCGGTGAGTTAATTCTTCCGATAGCGTTTGCGTTCACTGGCAGGGGTGATTTTGTCTGCCCGAATTACATAGAATGAACTGTTTTCGAGCAGGCAAAACTGACTGTAAACGAAGATGTGTAGAAAGAGTAGTTTGAAAAGGGGAAGGCTGTACAATGCTCCCTTGTATTTAGAGAAGAATTTTGGCCGTTTTTTCCCGGTCTTTATGCATTTGGGCAATAAGTGCATCTATAGTGTCATATTTTTCTTCAGGGCGAAGATACTTTACGAACTCAATGCGCATTTCTTTGTGGTAGATATTCTCCGAAAAATTGAGGATGTTCACTTCAATACTTAAATTGTTGCCGTTATTGATAGTAGGGCGGTGTCCTATGTTTAACATTCCTGCCCATTTTTTCCTTCCACATATACATATACTGCATAAACTCCTTCCGAGGGAATTAACTTGTCGCTACAATCCACTTGCAGGTTAGCTGTAGGGAATCCTATTTTTCTGCCTACTTTGTAGCCATCTACCACTGTTCCATCCAGATAGTAGTTATACCCCAGGAATTTGGCAGCCTGACTTACTTTACCTTCTTTTAATAGTTGGCGGATGACTGAAGAGCTGATTTTTCCCTCTTTGTCTGTGTAAGCTCGCGCGCGTACTATATATATGTTCAGTTCCTCACCATAACGGCAATAATCTTCAAAATTTTCACTGCGGTTGTGACCGAAACGATGGTCGTAGCCTATAACTAATGTATGGATATTGAACTTGTTACGTAGCAACTGCATAAACTCTCGAGCCGAAAACAGTGAAAGTTCCTGTGTAAAAGGGAGAAGAAAGCAGTAATCTACTTGCATCGTTTCCAATAATTCGAGTTTCTCTGTTGGTGAAGAAAGTAATTGCGGACGATAAGCGGTTTGTATCACTTGTCTGGGATGTACAGGAAAAGTGATCAATGCAGAATATAACCATCCTTGGCAGCGACCTCTTTTACTTGATTAATAAGAAAGCGGTGTCCGCGATGCACTCCATCGAAGAAGCCGATAGTGGCAACTGAAGGAGGCAATGTTTGATGGTTTATATCTGATATTATTTTCATTATTCAAAAAGTGAACTTAAATCTTCTCCAATATGGTAATGATAGGACTGTATGCCAAGCGATATTGCTGCCTGGCAATTGATTGCCGAGTCATCTATAAAAAACGTTTCTTCGGGCAAGATGTTTGCTTCTTTCATCATTTGCTCATAAATGTCTTTTTCCGGTTTGGCCTTGTGCATTTCAAAAGACAGAAAAATATCTTCAAAAAAGTCATTTACACGGAATCCCCGATAACAGAACATTTGCTCACAGGCATAATCCCAATGTATCCGGTTGGTATTACTAAGCAGGTAAACCATATAATGTTCGCGTAACTTTAGCAATAAGTCCAGTTTTTCACGAGGAATATCAAGTAGCATCAGGTTCCACATATCATCAATTTCATGTCGGACAGGGCTTCGCTGACCTCCTTACGAATGGCTTTCCGGAATTCTTCCGGGCTGATTTCACCCAATTCAAATTGGGAAAAGAAACCTTTTCCCCTGACTGGCATGCCTGTTTCTCTATATCTTGAAATCCTGCTTTACGAAAAGCATTCAGGCAATTGTCAAAATCCAGATTTATTAATACTCCTCCTAAATCAAAAACGACATTTTTAATCTTACTGTCCATAACTCTTTATGTGCTTTATTCTCTTTTTTAGTCTTTTTTCTGTATTCGTTTTATCCAACGGTAGATTTCACCAATCCACAATACGAATGACGTTCCTGCGATAATATAAACCCAAGTCATGAAATTCATAGGTTCGGTACGGAACACTTTACCTCCGAACTCGACAATCAGAATTTGTCCGACTAAAATAATGATAGCCACACTTAGCATGCCTAATGCATGACGGGAATCCTTGAATACAGAATGGTTGGTCCCGAAAACACTGGCATTAAATAGATTCCAGAATTGCAGCATCACGAAGATCGTGAAGAATTGCGTCAAAGCTTGTCCTACTAAATCTGCTGGCATCTGTTTGATAATGACAATTAATGTCATCAGTATGGCAAGGAAGCAGAAGCCTACACCTAGTATATTTTTACGCATGGCTTTAGTGATGATGAAATCATCGGTCTTGCGTGGCTTTTCATTCATGACGTCTGCACTGGGGGGAATAGATGCTAAGGCCATGGCGGCAAAAGTGTCCATAATAAGATTTACCCAAAGCATTTGTGTTACGGTTAGTGGTAGTTCTGTACCAAAGAAAGCCCCTAATAAAACACTGGCTAATGCGACTACGTTGATAGTCAGCTGGAATACGATGAAACGCTGAATGTTTTTGTAAAGAGAGCGTCCCCACATTACTGCGGTAGCGATACTGTGGAACGAGTCATCCAATAGGGTTATGTCACTTGCTTCCTTGGCTACTGACGTACCAGTTCCCATAGAAAGACCTACTTGAGCGTGATTCAGTGCAGGAGCATCGTTTGTTCCGTCTCCGGTTACTGCTACTACGGCTCCTTTTTGCTGTAACAGTTGGACCAGACGTTGCTTGTCCATAGGACGCGCACGACTCATTACTTTCAAGTCAAGTACGCGGTCCAGAGCTTCTTCATCGCTTAATGCAGCAAATTCTACCCCTGTTATGCGGTTCCGGTCTGTATCTTCAGGTTTCCATAGCCCTATTTGGCGGGCAATTTCGGTAGCTGTTCCCGGAGTGTCGCCTGTAACAATTTTCACACCGATACCTGCCGACTGACATTTCTGTACGGCTTCCGGTACATCCGGACGAATAGGGTCGCTGATAGCTACGATACCTAGGAAAATCATATTCCCTTCATTGACTAGTTCGGCACAATCGTTACCGGAGTCTTCAGGGATAAATTTATAAGCTAATCCTAAAGTACGCATTGCCTTGTTCTGATAGGCCAGCAGATCGGCATTGTAATGAGCCTGTTCCTCGGAAGAGAGGTTGCATTTTCTCATTACAATTTCGGGAGCTCCTTTTATATAGAGTACCTTTTTCTGCTGGATAGGTGAATCTACTAATGTAGCCATATACTTACGTTCTGTAGAGAAAGTAAGTTGATTGATAACTTTTGCATTTTCACGTAATTCCAAATAGTTCTTGCCCTGTTCATTCAGCCAAAGCAATAAGGCTATTTCAGTAGGATTACCTACTCCGGATGGTTTCTTGTTTTCTCCTGTTTCTTCAAGGAAAGCTGTGGAGTTGGCACTGATCCCTTCAGCTATTAAATCTGCTTTGGTGGCATCAAGTTTCGCTTCATGTACCTGCATCAGGTTTTGTGTCAATGTACCTGTTTTGTCGGTGCAGATCACAGTAATGGCCCCCATTGTTTCACAAGCATGCATTTTACGTACCAGATTATTGGTTTTCAGCATACGGCGCATATTTAGTGCAAGACTTAAGGTGACACTCATCGGTAAGCTTCAGGAACGGCTACTACAATTAAAGTGACAGCATCATGAAATATTTCAATACAATGCGGGCTATTGCCATCCACCCATGCCAGTCTGTTATTTCATTTACGCTGAGGTAGGAGTAAAGGTCTTTAGCTGTGAAAACGATAAAGGTAAGTGTGGCAATAGTAAAACCTATTTTTCCGATGAAACCCGCCAATTTTGTCAATTGGATATTCAATGGAGTCTCTTCTTCACTTTGTTCGGTGGCCTGACGTGCTACCTTACCTATTCGGTGGAATCTCCCACACGTTCTACCTTCATTATTCCATGTCCGTCAACCACTGTGGTGCCACGCATCACCTCATTGCTGGGGTAAGTGGCCTCTTCATCAAATAGTTCTTCATGGATGGTTTTATTGACCATTAATTCTCCTGTCAAGTTGGATTCATTCACTTGCAGGGAAATAGCTTCCAGCAAGATTCCGTCGGCAGGAATCTCCTCACCGGTATTCAGAACTACGATATCACCTACTACAATCTCCTTACGGGGAATTTCCCGTACTTCCCATTTCTGATTACTGTAACTGGTGTTTCTTCGCCTACAGCGTTCAGTAAGTCAAACTTCTTATTCGCATCGTATTCAAAGTAGAATCCGATACCGGTTGCCAGAAAAATAGCAAAGAAAATGCCGATTGTTTCCGCATACTCATTTTCAATAATGGCAATCACTAAGGAAAAGAATGCTGCGACTAAAAGAATACGTATAACCGGGTCGCGGAACTTTTCCAGATAAAGTTTCCACATGGAAGGACGTTTGGGAGGTGTCAAGAGGTTATTCCCATACTTCTCTCTACTGATAAGGACTTCTTTGTCCGAAAGCCTGTTAGGGCTGTTTCCTGTTTTTTTGTGCCATACGGCTTAGCAAAATTAATTAATGGTGCACAAAAATACAATTTATATCCTTACGAATAAGGGAATTAAATCTTTTTATCAAAATTTGGGCGATAAATCTTGCAAGTTTCAAGGGAATATACTACTTTTGCACCTGCTAACAGGAAATTGTGGCACGGACTTGTAGCTCAGTTGGTTAGAGCAACAGACTCATAATCTGGAGGTCCCTGGTTCAAGCCAGCTGGTCCACAAACTAAAAGGCTGATTCCTAACGGAATACAGCCTTTTTTGTTTGCAGATCCTCCAGATATAAATCTGTTGCTCTTGGTTGATTTACTCCTAATATATAGCTGTTGTTTCACTATTGTTTCTCTATCTGATACCATGCCACTTCCATTTTCTCTGTTTTAGAGGTACGCCATTTCATAAAGTCCAAGTCTTCACTTTGCCGAGTTCCCATTTGCAATGACAAGGCAGTGCCACCTACCAAGAGATAGGATTTGATGCAGTCCAACTTAGAAACGGCTTCAAAAACTTGCAGCGTGTGTGGAGCTAAACCTTTCATGCAAACATTTTAGTAAATTTACATAATAAATTCAGTGTTGATCTCAGAACTTACACAGAATAATTAGCGTGTTGATAATGAGGTAGATTTACATTTGTTACTCTTGTTACAGGAATCATGAACAGAATTTCTTTCTCTTAGTATAAAATCATGAGCACATTATACATTATATACTCTAAAACTGAAAATGTGGATATTACCCTTAAAAAGTAGGATGAAAATTTGTACGAAACGGGAAGATGGCTTTATCTTTGAAGAATATTAAA
>ENA-OQCK01001046-OQCK01001046.1-human-gut-metagenome-genome-assembly--contig:-NODE-1046-length-11492-cov-1.761813_pt1 | contig 11492 bp, 18 predicted proteins | sample MGYA00242498_ERZ504578 | MGnify/ENA primary metagenome ERZ504578 (study PRJEB26092, sample SAMD00036229) | human gut metagenome | host: Homo sapiens | study: EMG produced TPA metagenomics assembly of... | reverse complement strand
CTTTCGTCAGTATACAACGTGCCGTTACGATCGGGCAATTGTCGGCAAATGTATCCGAACGGTTCCAGACTAAAAATGGTTCCGTACATACATCCGTACTCACTTTCGACAAGACAGGAGAAGGGGAAGCCGAAGAAAAGAAAAAGACATATCGTTCTGACAGTTCGGAAAGCATCCCTCTGTCCAGACTGTACCTGCAAGCCTTATGCCCTGTCCTGACTGTAAGCCAGCCTGCAGCATCGTACGCACACATAGTAAAAGATAACATTTCCGAAATCGCGGAAGGTCCCAGCTATAAGCTGAAGGCCTTCCGCGATTTTCGTTTATACAAATACGAAATCACATGATTGAAACACTCAAACAACACGTTCTTTCCGGTGGCATGATCAACGAAGAACAAGCAAGAGAACTGGCTGCTATCCCAAATAAAGAGGCCTTATACGAAGCGGCCCATCAGATCACCCGTCATTTCATGGGGAACAAGTTCGACACTTGCTCCATCATCAATGCCAAAAGCGGGAATTGCAGTGAAGACTGTAAATGGTGTGCACAGTCCGGACATTATAAAACAAATGTGACGCTTTACCCGTTGTTGCCGGCAGAAGAATGTATCCGCCATGCTACGCATAACCATAAGCAAGGAATCAGCCGTTTTGCACTCGTCACCAGCGGTAAGAAGGTTTCAGACAAAGATATGGTGAAGATTACGGAAACCGTACGCCTTATCAAACAAGCCTGCGATATCAAATGTTGCGCCTCGATGGGACTTCTAAGCCGTGAGCAGCTGCAAGCTCTTTACGACAGCGGAACGGAAAATTACCATTGCAATATAGAAACAGCTCCCTCCTATTTCCGCACCCTTTGCACGACCCACACGACGCAGCAGAAGCTCGAAACGATCCGAACGGCACGGGAAATAGTTTCCGTATCTGTTCAGGCGGGATAATCGGGATGGCGAAACGGTTGAGCAGCGCATCGAGATGGCTTTGTTACTTCAAAAGGAAGGAATCCTCTCTATCCCGCTGAATCTCCTGCAGCCGATACCCGGCACACCATTGGAAAAGGCACAACCTCTGACGGACGAAGAGTTCCTGACCACGATCGCCCTGTTCCGCTTCATCAATCCGAATGCTTACCTGCGTTTCTCAGGCGGACGAGCCAGGCTGAGTGAAAAGGTACAGCGTAAGGCTCTTTATATTGGTATCAATTCGGCCATCATCGGCGACCTCCTGACAACTATCGGAAGCCGGGTGGCAGAAGACAAAGTCCTTTTCACCTCCGAAGGATATTCATTAACCGAAAACACAGATTGGGAAGATGACGACAGAAGAATTACTCCATTTTGACCGGGAACACATCTGGCACCCGTACACATCGACTATCGATCCGCTTCCGGTCTATCCGATCGAACGTGCGGAAGGGGTTACGATCACCCTGAAAGACGGCCGGAAGTTGATCGACGGCATGTCATCGTGGTGGGCAGCCGTACATGGCTACAATCATCCGGTATTGAATGCGGCAGCCAAGGCACAACTGGATAAGATGAGCCACATCATGTTCGGAGGCTTTACCCATGAACCGGCAGTAGAACTGGCAGCCAAGTTACTCCCGCTACTACCTCCCTCCATGGAAAAGATATTCTTTGCCGACAGCGGTTCCGTTGCGGTGGAAGTCGCCATGAAGATGGCAATCCAATATTGCAGTCGCAAGGGAAACAGGAGAAACATGCTTTTGCGACCATCCGCAGTGGCTATCACGGCGATACCTGGCACGCGATGTCTGTCTGCGATCCGGTTACCGGCATGCATGGAATTTTTGCCGGAAGCCTGCCTATACAATATTTTATCCCCCAGCCTTCCGTCAATTCAGAGAGAAATGGGACGAAAAGGCGATCGAACCTTTAAAAGACTTGTTAAAAAACATGCAGGAGAAATCGCCGCCTTGATCCTTGAGCCTGTCGTTCAGGGAGCAGGCGGTATGTATTTCTATTCGCCCGCATTCCTGGTCAAGGCACGAGAATTGTGCGACCGATATCAGGTATTGCTGATTTTTGATGAAATCGCAACTGGATTCGGACGGACCGGGCGCCTTTTTGCCTGGGAATGGGCCGGAGTGGAACCTGACATCATGTGCATCGGCAAAGCATTGACGGGAGGTTACATGACACTTTCGGCAACCATCACCAGTACCCCCGTAGCCGATATGATTTGCAGTGGAGAAGCTGGTTGTTTCATGCACGGACCGACCTTCATGGGGAATCCGTTAGCCTGCGCGATCGCATCGGCATCGGTCTCTCTCTTGCAGGAAAGCGGATGGCAAGAAAAGGTAAAGATCATAGAGGCACAACTCCGGGAAGAATTAGCTCCGGCAATATCCTTCCCCTGCGTACAAGAAGTACGTGTATTGGGAGCCATCGGTGTGATTGAGATGAAAGAGCCTGTGAATATGGCAGTCTTGCAAAAACGTTTCGTCGAAGAGGGCATCTGGATACGTCCGTTCGGAAAGTTGGTTTACCTGATGCCTCCCTTTATCATCACTAAAGAGGAGCTGTCGAAGCTGACGAAAGGATTGCTCAACACACTCTCCGAAGAAGGCTGAAATGACATACCGATGTCCCTGGCAGCTTCATCAAGATGTCGGCAGGGTCTTCACCGAGATGTCGTCGACACCGACATATGGATGTCATAGAAGGGCATCCATTCAATAATATATAAAACACTTATATTCAAAAAAAATAATGAAATACTATAACAATAAACTGGAAGAATGGAAGTCTTCCGGCAACCTGCGCAGTCTTCCCGATGTCGTCCATCGTGGCAAATGGATCGAAAAGAAGGGCAGACTATGCTCAACCTATCTTCCAACGACTATCTCGGACTCTCGTCCCGGCAGGATTTGCGGAATGAGTTTATCGGACAGTTGCAGGAAAGCGGCCTGCCGTTCTCCTCCTCTTCTTCCCGGTTACTGACAGGGAATTTCCCGATCTATACCGAACTGGAAGAACTAATGGCCGAACGCTTCGAGCGCGAAGCGCCTGCTGTTCAACAGCGGTTATCATGCTAATACCGGAATACTCCCTGCCTTGACAGACAAACAGTCATTCATCCTGGCAGACAAACTGATACATGCGAGTATCATCGACGGTATCCGGTTAAGCGGTGCTCCTTATCAACGCTATCGTCACTGTGATTATGAGCATTTGGAACAACTATTAGTGAAATATGCGCATGAGTATGAGCAGATTATTATCGTTACGGAAAGTATTTTCAGCATGGATGGAGATGTCGCCGACCTCCGCCGCCTGGTGTCCTTAAAGAAAAGCTATCCGAATATATGGTTGTATGTAGACGAAGCGCATGCCATCGGTGTTAGGGGAAAAAACGGTTTGGGGATCGCCGAGGAGCAAGATTGCATCCGTGATATAGACCTCCTGGTCGGTACTTTTGGTAAGGCTTTGGGATCGATGGGGGCCTACCTGATATGCAGCCGGACAGTCAGAGAATACCTGATCAATACGATGCGGCCTTTGATATTCAGCACAGCCCTTCCGCCTGCCCAAATAGCCTGGACAAAGTTCCTGTTTGAGAAACTTCCCTACTTTACTGACGAACGACACCGTCTGTCCGTTATCAGCCGCCTACTTTCGGAGGCCTTGAAAGGAAAAGGAGGAGAAATATCGGCAAGCCACATCATTCCTTTCATTATCGGAGAAAACAAGGACTGCATCCTGACAAGCCTCAGCCTACAGCGGAAAGGCTTCTACTGCCTCCCTGTCCGCCCTCCTACGGTCCCCAAAGGAACGGCACGAATACGTTTCTCATTAACAGCCGACATAACTGAAGAGGAAATAAGATTATGATTTATGATTTATATCAAAACACATAAATCATAAATCATAAATCTTATCATAAATCATGAACATATATAAACAAACAAAAGTAGGCAACAGCAAACTCCTTCTCGTCTTTTCAGGCTGGGCGGCTTCTCCTGAAGTATTCCGGCATCTGGAACCAGAGCCAGATACGGATATCTGGATTTGCTATGACTATCGGGGGATGGAATTTGAAGGAGAAGCCCTTTCCAGATACCCCGAAATTCGACTGATAGCCTGGTCATTAGGAGTATGGGTTGCATCGGTCGTATTTGGTAAGAGGCAAATACCCTTCACCGAGGCTATCGCGTGGGTGGAACTCTCTACCCTGTCCATGACCAGTGGGGCATCCCGGAAACGATCTTCCGAGGAACATTGGATAACCTGACTGAGGAAGGCATGCACCGCTTCAACCGGAGGATGTGCGGCAAACGGGATCTCCTCGGAGCCTACGAACAGATACCACCTCGTCCACTCACCGACATCCGGGAAGAATTGGACTACCTGTACACAGAAATAAAGAAAACACCATCAGCTTCCCCCTTATTCAGTGGATGGACGCATACCCTCATCCCCTCCGGCGACCGGATCTTTCCTGCCGCGAACCTGCGTGCCTTCTGGCAAGATCGTTGTCCTATAACTGAGATAGAGGCTCCTCACTATCCTTTTTATTTATGGAAACAATGGAACGAAATATGGAAACAATAGAAGCTAAACGCATACATATCCGCTTTACACGCGCCTTGTCCAGCTATGACAATCATGCCGATGCCCAACGCCGTATCAGCCGGAAACTCGCTTCTCTCCTCCCTCATCAAGCGGATACCCGTTACAGGAGAGTGCTGGAAATCGGTTGCGGGACGGAGGATTCACCGGAGCACTGAAACAACAATGCCACATTGACGAATGGATACTGAATGATCTTTGCGAAGACTGCCAGAAAAAGATAGAGCAACTTTTCCCCGGCACTCCTCCCCTCTTCATAGCCGGGGATGCCGAAACACTATCCTTTCCCGGCAAGTACGACCTGATTGCATCCGCCTCTGCTTTCCAGTGGATGAAAGAACCGAAAACGTTTCTCCATAAACTGTCGGGACTACTGGTGCCGCAAGGGATGCTCCTGTTCAGCACTTTTGTCCCCGGCAATCTGTACGAGATCAAAGAGCTGACAGGAAAAGGACTCGTGTACCCAACTTCCGATACACTTGTAGGATGGTTATCCACAGCCGGCTTCAATTTGCTTCATTACGAAGAGGAGACGATCGTCCTCACCTTTAAAACCCCGCTGGACGTACTGCGACACCTGAAAGCAACAGGCGTCACGGCAACCGGGAATGGCCGTTGGACAAGGGGCCGGCAAGAATCATTCTGCCGGCACTATTCGGAACAGTTCACGACAACCACAGGCCAAGTGACACTCACATATCGCCCGCTTTATATATTAGCAATAAAAAAATGTAGTAGTATGAAAGGAACAGTCTTATTTATTACAGGAATAGATACCAATATCGGTAAAACTTTTGCCACCGGCATGATTGCATGCGCATTGGCCGGAAAAGGAAAAAAAGTCATCACCCAGAAAATGATTCAAACAGGTTGCGCAGAAGTTTCGGAAGACATCGAAATGCACCGGAAAATACAGGGAATCCCTTTCACCGAAGAGGATAAAACCGGATTAACCTGCCCCTACATCTTTACCTATCTGTTCTCCCCATATGGCTGCGGAGAAAGACGGGAAAACAATCGACCTCTCAGTTGTCACCGAAGCAACCCGCCGCTACAGGAGAAATATGAATACGTCTTGCTGGAAGGGGCGGGCGGATTAATGGTACCGAACGATTTTCATTCGCTCGCTATTGATTATGTAAAAGAGCAAGGCTATCCGGTTATCTTAGTGACATCCGGAAAGTTAGGCAGTATCAACCATACATTATTAAGCCTCTATGCCTGCAAGCAATACAAGATTCCGGTTCAGGCAGTCGTCTACAACCTCTATCCCCCTACAGACGAATTGATAACCGTCAACACACAGGAATACCTCACCCAATATCTGAAAAGAGAATTTCCCGGAACCGCCCTTATCACGCTTCCGGAAGAAGTGCAGGAGAGGTTGACATAGATATCAGCAGCCTGCTCTAAAATCCCTCTACCCCTCCTTTCAAAACACCGGTGTTTCGCATCAAAAACATCCGGTGTTTTGAAATCAAAGCATCGGTGTTTTGAATGGTGTATCAGTTTACGACGAAGTAGTATGAATCAGGTCTGGCACCTCGAACGTCCATCATGCACCGTCACAGCAATGACAAAGCGTCAGATGCCTTTATAAGAACGGGGCTGTGCAAATATCGATATTCATGGGACACAGACGACTCAGACGAGCGCAGATTAACTCAGATATTATTTATTATCAATAAAATAAATCTGCGTCAGTCTGCGTGTTCCGCGTCATCTGCATCCGGTAATATCAATTTGACACAGCCCCGTTTATTCATATATTACTTATTACTTGAAGAAGAACCTGAAAATATCGTTTCCGTTTGCATAAATCAGTAAAGCAAACAGCAGGAACATCCCAGTAACCTGCGCATATTCGAGGAATTTATCACTCGGCTTGCGACGTGCAATCACCTCATAGAGCAGGAACATCACATGTCCGCCGTCCAAGGCCGGAATCGGCAGAATATTCATAAAGGCAAGGATAATAGAAAGGAAAGCCGTTTTCATCCAGAACGAATGCCAATCCCACTGCGCTGGGAACAGGCTGCCGATCGTACCGAAACCGCCCAGGCTGGAAGCCCCCTCTTTCGTAAAGACATATTTCATATCGCTGACATAACCTTTCAGCGTATTCACACCCAGCATGACACCAGCAGGGAAAGACTCAAAGAAACCATATTTACGAGTCACCGTCTGGTAGATTTCAAGAGGGGAAACAGAATAAACACCCATTTTCCCGGCCGTATCCGTATGCAGCGTCAATGTTTGCGGAACACCAGCACGGTAAAAACCGACCGAGACATCCTTATCCTTATTTTGTGCAAGCACTTCACCCACTTCATAGAAGGAAGGGGTTAAAAGGCCGTTAATAGACACGATACTGTCTCCCGGCTGCAAACCGGCAACAGCGGCAGGCGATTCGCCACTTTCCGTTTCACCCAATTCGCGCACGACCATCGGGAAACGATAGGAAGCAAACCCTTTCTTATCCCGCATAACACGCTGTGCCATATCTTCAGGGATGGGAATTACCGTTTCAACACCGCCACGCAAAACCGTTACGGTCTGTGCATTGAGTACATGGCGGAAACAGTCTTCTCCGAAACGCTCCAACTCCGTATCGTCTGCTTTCAGCAAGATATCCCCATCCTGAAATCCAACGTTATGGAAAGTCTCACTATAATCCATACCAGCCTTCACATTTTTCAACGGCAGGAAAGTATCGCCCCAAGTGAACAACACCATCGAATAAATAAACAGTGCCAGCAGGAAGTTGAACAACACGCCCGCAACCATGATCATCAACCGTTGTCCGGCTGACTTAGAACGGAACTCGTATGCTTCGGCGGCTGCGCCATCGCCTCCTTGTCCATACTCTCATCGATCATACCGGAAATCTTGCAATAACCACCCAAAGGAAGCCAGCCGACACCGTATTCCGTATCACTATTTTTAGGTTTGAATTTAAAAATCGAAAACCACGGGTCAAAGAAAAGATAGAATTTCTCCACCCGGACCTTAAAGATACGAGCAAAAATAAAATGCCCGAACTCATGGACCAACACCAATATCGATAAGCTCAGAATGAGCTGTAGAGCCTTAACTAAAAATGTCTCCATACTTTGTCAATTTAAATAAGTTTCTCCGCAATTTTTCTCGCCTCCGCATCCGTCGCCACATAATCTTCGTAGGTGGGAACAGGGATGAAGGTGCTTTCGCCATTGTTTTTTCAATCACGTCGCTCATCTGCAGGAAGCCGATTTCGTCACGCAAGAAAGCTGCCACTACCACTTCGTTGGCCGCATTCAGGATACAAGGCATATTTCCGCCTTTCCGAACCGCATCGAAGGCGAATGCCAAGTTACGAAAACGTTCCATATCCGGCTCCTCGAACGTAAGCGTTGCATATTGGGTGAAATCCAAACGAGGTGCTTTGCTATGCAACCGCTTAGGATAAGAGAAAGCATAGCTTATGGGAAGTTTCATATCGGGAATCCCCAACTGGGCGATCACCGCACCATCTTCGAACTGAACCATCGAATGGATCACCGACTGCGGATGCACCACAACCTGTATCTGTTCCGGTGCAAGCCCGAACAACCACTTCGCCTCGATCATCTCGAACCCCTTGTTCATCATCGACGCCGAATCGATCGTGATCTTTGCCCCCATGCTCCAGTTAGGGTGCTTCAACGCCTGTGCTTTAGTCACGACTGCCAGTTCCTCCATTGTCTTGGTACGGAAGGGGCCACCGGAAGCCGTCAGCAAAATCTTTTCCACCGGGTTCTCCCACTCTCCCGCTAAACACTGGAAAATGGCTGAATGTTCAGAATCGACAGGCAGGATAGGAACTTTGTGTTCGACAGCCAGGGCAGTGATCAGTTCGCCGGCCACCACCAGCGTCTCTTTGTTTGCCAAGGCGATCGCCTTACCGGCTTTGATCGCTGCAATCGTCGGTTTCAGCCCCGCATATCCTACCATTGCCGTCAGCACCATATCGATCGGCTCCGACTGCACGACCTGGGCGATGGCATCCGAACCCGCCCACACCTTGATGGAAGATCTTCAACGCCTCCTTCAGTTCGGGATATTTCTGCTCGTTGGCGATTACCACCACTTCGGGCATATATTTACGTGCCTGGTTGATCAGCAGATCCACCTGATTATTGGCAGTAAGAGCATACACTTCAAAAAGGTCGGGATGTTCGCTGACTACTTCCAGAGCCTGCGTTCCGATAGAACCTGTAGAGCCTAATATGGCCAAGTTTCTTTTCATGCGTATTAAAATGCTATATATTCTTCAGGATTGACCGGACCACCTTTATACCACAACTCGAAATGGAGATGCGGACCGGTCGACAATTTACCCGTATTGCCAACCAGAGCAATGGCCTCACCCGCAACAACGCGGTCGCCCACCTCTTTCAGCAATAACTCGTTATGTTTATAGATAGATAAAAAACCGTTCTTATGCTGCACCTGTATCACATTCCCGGAATTCGGATCGAAGCCGGCAAAAACCACCGTACCATCCAACGTCGCCAGCACGCTTTCCTTCGGAGCAGCAACCAAGTCGACACCGTAATGCCGGATATTGGCATCATAATGAGAAGAAACCACACCATTTACCGGCTTGTAGAAAAAGACACCGTCGGTAGGAACCGGATTTGGGTCCAGGACAGCCAAGTTATATTTCTCCGCCTCTTCAAAATCTTTTACAAATTTCTTTTCCTCCTTTGTTTGCAGAATCTCATAGTCAGGGTTCACCCGCGCCAGCGAATCGATCTCTCGAATCGAATCGATCGGCATCGTCCCCGACAAGATACCCGCCACATTATTCAGATAAAGAGATTGTATCTGTATCATCCTTCCAGCGAATCGGCACGTAAGGCATTCTGCATGATTTCCTTACGGACTTCCACATCCAGATAACCCGGCAGGTAGTTACGTATCGGCGTCTTAATAATGATAAAGGCAGTAAAGGCGATCAGCAGGAAAGCAAACACAGCCAGCATCGCAAACGCGGAGAGCTGCGACAACCGGAAAGACCATACTTCTTCCAGCGTTCCTTCATTGAAGAAAGACAGTTTATATTTAAACCTAATCCGGTGCCAGAATGATTTCTTATTTGTTCGTCTTTGCTTTTGTGCCATGTGTATTCGTCAATTTCATAAATCCAGCAGACCTTCCGGGATGGAAACGGTCAGCGTCTTATTTTCATGATCGGCAGACAAGATCAGTTCCTCTGCGGCAGGTAACAACAGCTCTTCGCCATTATGGTCGACCTGCAAAAGGACATTGATAGTCGACTCGTCGACATCGGTAATCTCGCCTATTTCGCCATGATGCTCGTCTATGACTGATAGCCGATAAAACTGTCCCATGTCATATCTCCCACCAGATCGTCCTCGTCCACTTCATCAAGCGAATAAAAGACTTCGCGATTGGAAAATTCACGGGCCGCTTTCTCATCGTTCACATTCTTCAACTTCAGTAGGATGACGGTATCCGTCTTATAGCGATACTCCTCAATGAAAAAAGGAACCAAGATCCCGTCCATCTCACATATAATATACGGATCGTCCGAATCCTCAAAAACGTCACTGTTCGTAACCAATGCGATCTCCCCTTTTATGCCGTGAGGTTTGGCAAACTGCCCTATCTTGAAAACATCTTCTTTTTTAATCATGACAAGAATGTTTAAAGTCGGGTAATCCGTGCCCCGATGCTGTTCAACCGTTTGTCAATATTCTGATATCCGCGGTCTATCTGGTCGATATTGTGGATATGGCTGGTTCCTTCGGCACTCATCGCCGCGATCAGCAAGGCAATACCGGCGCGGATATCCGGAGAAACCATATTGGAACCACGCAGTTTGAAACGATTGCCCAACCCGATCACAGTCGCCCTATGCGGATCGCAAAGAATGATCTGTGCCCCCATATCGATCAGTTTGTCGACAAAAAAGAGGCGGCTTTCGAACATCTTCTGATGGATCAGCACACTGCCGACAGCCTGCGTCGCCACAACTAAGAAGACACTCAGCAAGTCCGGCGTCAGTCCCGGCCAGGGAGCATCGGCAATCGTCATGATAGAGCCGTCGATAAACGTCTCGATCTGATAGGATTCGTGTGTCGGGACATGGATATCGTCACCGATCTGTTCGACTGTAATTCCCAGGCGACGGAATGAATCGGGAATAATCCCTAACATATCATAGCTGTATTTTTGATCGTAATGTCGGAACCGGTCATAGCGGCCATTCCGATAAAACTGCCGACCTCGATCATATCCGGCAGGATCGTATGTGTAGTGCCACCCAACGCCTCAACCCCTTCTATTGTCAGCAAATTGGAACCGACACCCGAAATACGGGCTCCCATACGGTTCAGCATGGAAGAAGTTGTTGCAGATAAGGTTCACAGGCAGCATTATAAATCGTTGTTTTTCCTTCCGCAAGCACAGCCGCCATCAGGATATTGGCCGTACCGGTCACCGAAGCTTCATCGAGCAGCATATAGGCTCCTTTCAACTTCTTCGCCTCTATTTCGTAGAGCTGGCGGTCGGGATCATAACTGAAGCAAGCCCCCAGCTTCTGAATACCGACAAAGTGAGTGTCCAGACGACGGCGTCCGATCTTATCGCCTCCCGGTTTCGGGATCAGTGCCTTGCCAAAACGGGCGACCAGAGGGCCGACAATCATCACCGAACCGCGCAGGGAACCGCTTTTACGCAAGAACTCGTCCGTCTCAAGATAGTTCAAGTCGACAGCATCGGCTTGGAATGTATAGGTATTGGCCGCCGGATGTTCCACCTTCACCTGCATATCGCGCAAGAGTTGTATCAGGTTATTCACATCCAGTATATCCGGTACATTATGGATTGTCACTTTTTCCGGCGTAAG
>ENA-OQCK01001045-OQCK01001045.1-human-gut-metagenome-genome-assembly--contig:-NODE-1045-length-11518-cov-2.644720_pt1 | contig 11518 bp, 11 predicted proteins | sample MGYA00242498_ERZ504578 | MGnify/ENA primary metagenome ERZ504578 (study PRJEB26092, sample SAMD00036229) | human gut metagenome | host: Homo sapiens | study: EMG produced TPA metagenomics assembly of... | reverse complement strand
CTTGAAGGCAGAGGATGACAAGCTGGAGCAAGCCGGAAGAGCATGGCGCCGCTGCCGTCCAGATAGTACCAGCGTCCGCTGAGATACTGCCACCCGGTGAGCATGACGCCGTCGCCGTTCATATAGTACCAGCGCCCGTTGACAGCCTGCCAGCCCCGGGTCATGGCTCCGTTTGCGCCCAGATAATACCATGATCCGTTTATTTGCTGTCATCCGTTTAGCATGTAACCGTCCAAGTTGAAATAATACCATGTGTTATTGATTTTTTCCCAGGTATTAGAGGGGTAACCCCCATCATAATATCGGTACCACCATCCATACTGGTTCTGGATCCAGGAACCGTTACCATTGTTTGCCAGAAGGTGCGCCGATAACGGTATCGCATGTGTGAAATTTGATTTCTACGGATGCGGCGAAAGCGACGGAGACTTTTCGGAAATGAGATATATGGATGAGGTGGAGCAGGCAAAGGCTATTTATCTGTGGGCCAGTGAGCAGCATGGTGTGACAGGGACAATATGTTTCCCGCAGCACAGTATGGGAGGGGCCATTGTCTCCAATATTATACCGCAGCTTCAGCCCAGGGGAGCCGTTATGTGGGCTCCGGGAAACGTGGTCTACTATGATATCAGCAGCCGTGTCCATGCTGTTCCGGGCCACTACGAGGAGCTCTATGACATAGGCGGACTTATGATGTCCAGTGAATTCCTTTCACAAGTGAGAAAGACAGATATCGTCAGGCAGGCGGAAGGTTACGGCAAAGAGGTGCTTATCATACATGGGGAGTTGGATGAGAAGGTTCCGGTTTACGCGGTGGGACCATATCTGGACCTGTATGGGGAAAAGGCCCGTCTGGAAATAATAAAAGGGGCCAATCATCAGTTTACTTCGGTTGAATGGAAGAATAGGGTATATGAATTGAGTATTGATTACATAAAAGAAAAGGTGGGCTCGACAGAAAAATATCTGTTAGAAGATTGAGTGCGGTTTTAATAGCTGAAAGCCAACCCCTGCCCGTACCATTCCGGACAGGGGTTTTGCCCTCCAACTCATAAATATACAAATTGGAATTGTCGTTGTTTTTGGACAAGAATAACCGATTTATCGGAAAATATCACAAAGAGGGAATGGAAAAATTGTAAATAATACATAAAAATACTTTGTTTGGCGAAAATCTTTTGGTAGTATATTGACATTTTGAGATTAAGATGTAAAATGTATACATAATCAAAAAGCTCCAGCAGGAGAGAAAAATTTTTGTTAATCTTAACAAGAGTTTGGCAACCTTTGACAAAGCGTTGCGGCTCTTGTTTTTTTGTTCATATTTGTCTGAAAATTAACGATAATAACGGTGAAATCAGGAGTTTAAAGCTGTTCAGCCGGATAAAGCATGATGGGGACCCATGAAAAATATGGGCCTGAAATAAAACACAGGACAAAGAGGTGAGAAGGATGCTGTTAAGAAATGGAACCGTTGTCAGCGGGACGGGCTGTGTGCGGCAGGATATCCGCATAGGCGGGGGACGGATTGTACAGACCGGTCCGGGCTGGAACCCCTTGAGGGGGAAGAGGTAATGGATGTATCCGGCTGTCTGGTTGCGCGAGGAATCGATGCCCATACCCATTTCGACATGCCCTGCGGCGGCATCATGACTTCAGATGATTTTGAGAGCGGCACCAGGGCGGCTGTGGCCGGGGGAACCACCACAGTGATTGACTTTTCGGAGCCGGAGCAGGGGGCCAGCCTCCAAAGCGGTCTGGACCGGTGGCATGAGAAAGCGGACGGACGGTCCTTTACGGACTATTCCTTCCACATGACCGTGGCCCGGTATGACCAGGGGATAGAGGAGGAAATCCTCTCCATGATTCGCCAGGGAGTCACTTCCTTTAAAGCCTACACGGCTTATAAGGGGGACCTGGGAGTGGAGGACCGGGATATGTACCGGCTCCTGTCACTGATGAAGAAACACGATGTCCTTTTGATGATACATTGTGAAAACGGCGATATACTGGATGTGCGCCGGGAGGAACTGGCAGCCGGACATCCGGCGGATATATCCCTCCATCCGCTGTCCAGGCCAAATGAGGTGGAACACGAAGCCGTGTCCAGGATGATTGACATGGCAAGGCTTCTCGCGGTTCCGATTTACATAGTCCACACCAGCACCAGACAGGCGCTTAAGGAGATAGAGGAAGCAAAGGAAGAGGGAGTGAGGGTTTACTGCGAGACATGTCCCCAATACCTGTTCCTGTCAGAGGAAAAGTACCGTCTTCCCGGTTTCGAGGGGGCAAAATATGTGTGCAGCCCGCCCCTGAGGAGCAGCAGAGACCAGGAAGCCCTGTGGCGGGGACTGAAGCAGGGGATTGTGGATACGGTTTCCACGGATCACTGTTCCTTTAACTACAAGGGCCAGAAGGATTTGGGACGGGAGGACTTCCGCCTCATACCAGGCGGACTTCCGGGTGTGGAGAACCGGCTGGAGCTCATGTATTCACAGGCTGAAAGCCATGGCCTTACATACAGCGGCATTGCAGGATGACAGCAGAAAATCCGGCAAAAATATTTGGCTTATATCCAAGGAAAGGAGTGATACAGCCAGGCAGCGACGCTGATCTGGTGGTAATCCGGCCAGACAGCAGTCATGTCATAGATGCCGGCACACAGAGGCAGTATGTAGACTACAACCCTTACCAGGGCATGGTAGTTTCACATAAAGTCCGGCATGTATTCCTGAGAGGGCAAAAAATCATAGAGGACGGCGCATTTAAGACAGATGTGCCGGCCGGCAACTATTTACTCAGGAACACATTGGTCAGATAGGCTTTTCTCCGGCTTTAGTCTATCTGTCAAGCCTGTACACTGGACGGATAAAGAACCATACCACAGGCACATCCTGGTACGAATCAGGGTGGGTAACGACGAAGTCAGGAACACCCGAAGGGAAGAAGCCCCCTTTCGTATTCTTAATCAGTTAAAGGAGAACAACATGAATAAGAATGCATTCAAAAGTACTTCAACTATCAAAACCGGCTCCATTTATGAGTTAAATGGACGCCCGCCATTCGCGCAGGCATTTCCGCTGGGATTCCAGCAGCTTTTGGCCATGTTCGTGGGAAACATAGTCCCCATGATTCTGGTGGCAAATGCAAGCGGTATGGACGCTTCACACGCTACGCTGCTTCTGCAGTGCTCCATCCTGGGAGCCGGCGTGGCCACACTTCTGCAGGTATTCCCCATACGGTTCGGCAATCTTCAGTTCGGATCAGGGCTGCCTGTCATGATGGGACTGACATACACATTTCTTCCCATCTGCATTTCCGTATCTGTCAATTATGGGTTAGGGGTTTTGTTTGGGGCGCAGTTGGTAGGCGGTCTGGTGTCTATCGCTATCGGCTTTGCTCTTCCAAAAATTAGGAGATTTTTTCCGCCGGTGGTGACGGGGACCATTATCACCTCCATCGGTATCTCCTGTTTCCCCATTGCTGCTTATAATCTGGCGGGAGGACAGGGTGACCCGTCCATGGGACAGCTCCACAATTTTGTCATCGGCCTGGTCGTCATTCTGGCTATTCTGATTATGAACGGCTACGGCAAGGGCATGGTCAGCGCGGCAGCTGTACTGGGCGGCATGATTGTGGGATACGTCATAGCGGCTATCTGCGGATACATCAATTTTTCGCCCATCAGCGAATCGGCATGGTTTGCTGTTCCCAGGCCAATGGCTTTTGGAAAACTGGAGTTCCACCTGAACTTTGTTATGGTATTTGTCCTGCTGTTCTTCATCAATGCGGTGGAGATGTCGGGAGACTTTACGGTTTCGGCCACAGGCGGCCTTAACAGGCAGCCGAAGAATGAGGAGCTGAGAGGCGGCATCATCGCCAACGGCATTGCCTGTATCTTTTCCTCCTTCTTTAACTGTTTCGCCACAGGAACCTACAGCCAGTGCTCCGGTATCGTGGCATTGACAAAGGTTTGTAACCGCTGGGTTATGGGCTGGGGCGCCATCACACTGACAGCGGCAGCCTTCTGTCCGAAGCTGGCCAGCGTGCTTTCCACCATACCCAACTGCGTTATCGGCGGGGCAACCATCGTGGTATTCTCCATGATATGTATGTCAGGCATGAGCCTGGTGGCGAGAGCCAGATTCACCAACAGGGCCATGCTCATATGCGGACCCGCCCTTGCGCTGGGGCTGGGAATCTCTCTGGCAAAGGATACGCTGTCTGGTATGGGTGAGTATGTGCAGATGTTCTTCGGGGAGTCATCCATCATCCTGGTGGCCGGATTTGCCATTGTCCTGAACCTGATACTTCCAAAGGATAAGACGGACCAGGAAGTGGAGGCAGAATATATAAGGGAAATCAGCCAGACTGAAGAGGATGGCGCTGCATCTGCAAAGGCACATGAAGTTGAGACGGCGTAAGCTATCGCGTGTGAATCAAAGAGAAAAGGAGTTTAGACTATGCTCAGCCATTTGTTTAAAAACGGAATCATTGTAACGGTAAATCCTGACAGGGAGATATTTTTTCACGGTGCGGTAGCCGTAAAGGACGACCGGATTGTGGAGGTGGGACCTACCGAGCCCTGGAGGCCAAGTATACGGATTGTGAACGCGTGACGGACCTGGAGGCAGGGTGATGTTCCCGGGCTTTGTGAACACCCACAATCATCTGTTCCAGACACTGCTTCGGGGACTGGGGGATGATATGGTGTTAAAGGACTGGCTGGAAACAATGACCTTTCCCGCGGCCGCCAACCTGACTCCCGATGACTGCTACCACGGCGCCATGCTGGGCCTGATGGAAGGCATCCACAGCGGTATCACCACCAACCTGGATTACATGTATCCCCATCCGAGGGAAGGGCTGGACGACGGCGTTATAAAGGCCATGAGAGAGCTGGGAATCCGCGGCATCTTCGGCAGGGGCTGCATGGACACCGGAATCCAGTACGGCGTGCATCCGGGCATCACGCAGCAGAAGGACGACATCGAGAAGGGCGTCAGGGACATCTTTGAGCGCTACCACAACTGCGACAACGGCCGCGTCAAAATCTGGGTGGCGCCGGCAGCCATGTGGTCCAACACCAGAGAGACACTTAAGATGCTCTGGAAGGTGACAAACGAGTACAAATCAGGCTTCACCGTACATATCTCCGAGACAGAGTTTGACAGAGAGGCAGCCAAGGGCATTCACGGCAAGTGGGATATAGACGCCATGATTGACATGGGAATCTGCGGGCCAAACGTACTGATGGTGCACTGTGTACATCTGACGGATGAGGATATCGAGAAGGCCGGGAAGTACGACCTTAAGATTTCCCACAATGTATGTTCCAACATGTACCTGTCATCCGGCGCAGCTCCTATTCCAAAGCTTTTAAAGGCAGGCGTTACCTGTTCCCTGGGCGTGGACGGAGCAGCTCCAACAACGCCAACGACATGATAGAGCTGATGAAGAACACGGCCTGATGCAGAAATGCGCCACCAGGATCCGCTGTCCATGTCGGCCGAGAAGGTAGTGGAGATGGCCACCATCGACGGCGCAAGGGCCATTGGCATGGAGGATGAGATTGGTTCCATAGAGGCAGGCAAGAAGGCGGATATGGTAATCTTTGACCCATATGAGTGCGTCAAGGCAGTTCCCCTTCACAACCCATGCTCCACTCTGGTTTACTCCGCGTCATTAAAGAACATTACAGATGTGTATGTGGACGGCAGGGGAGTCATGGAAAAGGGAGTTATCCTTACAGCGGAGGATGAAAAGGCGGAGCTTCGGGCAGCCCAGAAGGCAGCGGAGGAACTCTGCGTGAGAGGCAATATCACCAACCGCTTAGAAGGGCATAAGTGGAATGATACTTATAGAAAATATGAGAGGCAGTAAAGAATGATAAAAAATGGAAATCTGGCAGCGGCCATTATAAAACCAGACTATGTATTGACGCCACAGGGCCTGAAAGAGGGCTGGGGCGTCCGGATAGAAGAAGGACGGATTGCCTGTGTGGGGCCTGGGATTCCCTGGGCGGCGGAAGCAATGAGGAGCGCAGACAGTCTGCCTTCCGGGGCAGATGCTTCTTCCGGGCTTTGTCAATGGACACAACCATATGTACGGCGTCCTTTCCCACGGCATCACGGCAGAGGCAATGGTAACGGATTTTTCCGATTATCTGAAGGATTTCTGGTGGCCTGCGTGGAGGACAGAGTGGACCATGACCTGGCGCGTATCACCGCCAGGTGGGCCTGCGTGGAGATGATTGACTCCGGGGTTACATCCTTTGTGGATATCCTGGAAGGACCTAATTCCATTCCCGGCGCTCTTGAAGTAGAAAAAGAGGAAGTAGAAAAGGCCGGCCTGCGGGGCTATCTGTCCTTTGAGGCCTGCGAGAGAAAGAGCAGAGAGAACGGCATGCTGGGCCTGAAGGAAAACTTCGATTTTGCAAAGGCCTGCAATGAGGAAAAGGGCCTGGTGAAAGGCGTCATGAGTATCCACACCCTGTTTACCTGCGGCGAGGATTTCATACGTGAAGCAAAGCGAATGGCAGACGAAGCCGGATGCCTGCTTCACATGCATATGAGTGAAAGTGACCTTGAACCGGCATGGGCCAGGGAACATCTGGGAACCACGCCGGCGGAGGCATATGACGGCATGGGATGCCTGGACGGAAACGTCCTGGCTTCCCAGCTGGTACAGGTCACTGATAAGGAAATAGCCATTCTGGCAGAAAAAGGCGTAAAGGGTATCTCCATGCCGCTGTCCAACTGCGAGGTGGGCGGCGGAATAGCTCCCATAGAGAAAATGCTGGAGGCCGGCATGACCGTCGGCCTGGGCACGGACGGCTATGTGAATAACTTTTTTGAAGTGATGCGCGGAGCTTTCCTGATTCATAAGGGCTGCCATAAGGATCCCCAGGCCATGCCTGCAAGGAAGGTGTACCGCATGGCAACGGAGCTGGGCGCAAAGGCTGTGGCATAGAGGCGGGCGTCATAAAGGAGGGCATGCTGGCCGACCTGATTACCGTGGATGTGGCAAGGCCCACTCCCATCAATGAATATAACGTATATGACCAATTAGTACTTTTTACCAACCCCAGAATGTGATAAACGTGATGGTGGGAGGCGCATGGCTTAAGAGGGACGGAAAGCTGGTGACCCTTGACAAGGAGGCTGTGCGCAGGGAGATGGAAGAAAAGACAGAGAGGTTCTGGAAAGGAGATTCAGAATGCCGTTAACAAAAGTAGGCGAAAAACATTTTTCTGTGATAAACCACTGCGTACCCCGTATTGACGGGGTGGATAAGGTAACGGGAAGGGCGCGCTACGCAGCGGACATATATATGGAAGGAATGCTATACGCTGGCGTTTTAAGAAGCCCCTATTCCAGTGCCAGGGTAGTGTCCGTTGATGCCGCGAAAGCAAAAGGGATTCCGGGCGTGGAGGCTGTTGTTACCTGTTTTGACATGCCCCGCACCAAAAGCTGGGCAGGATACATGTATCTGACGGATATGATCCGTTATCCCGGCGACTGCGTGGCCATGGTTGCGGCCCGGTCAAAGGAGCTGGCAGACGAGGCTCTGGAGGCGATTCATGTTGAGTATGAGGAGCTTCCTGGCGTGTATACCATTGAGGAAGCCTTGAGCGAGGGCGCCTTTGCGGTCCATGAAAAATATCCCGACAATATTTTCAGGGAATCCATGTTCCATATCCGAAAAGGAGATCCGGACGCAGCATTTGAAAAGGCTGACATTGTTCTGGAAAGGGAATACAGGACCCAGTACATTGAGCACTCTTACATTGAGCCGGAGGCATGCGTCTGCTACCTGAACCCCAACGACGGAGCCATGACCGTGCATTCCGCTTCCCAGAATCCCTTCTTTACAAGAAGGTATGTGGCGGATGTGCTGGGAGTGCCCATGAACCAGGTCCGCATGGTGCAGGAGACCTTAGGCGGCACCTTCGGAGGCAAGGAGGAGGGCGCCGGACTGGTGGCAGGCAGATGCGCCTACCTGTGCAGCCTGACGAAAAAGCCGGTAAAATTCGTGTTTAGCAGGGAGGATTCCTTCCTGGAATCCGCCAAGCGCCATCCCTTCCGCCTACGCTACAAGGCCGGACTCACAAAGGACGGACGGATTGTGGCCTGGCAGGGCGAGCAGGTGGATAACTGCGGAGCCTACAACAACCAGACCCAGTTCATGAACTGGAGGCCAATGTCCACTCAGCAGGCCCTTATGAGATAGATAATATAAAGACGGATACATACGGTGTGTTCACAAACAATGTACACTCCGGCGCCATGAGAGGCTACTCATCACCGCAGCTGATTTGGGCGCAGGAGCAGTTTATCGAGGAGCTGGCCATGGCCTGCGGCATGGATGAACTGGAATTCCGGCGCAAGAATCTGCTCCACGACGGGGCTCTGACAGCCACCGGCGTTCCCGTGGAGCACTGCGTGATCCAGGAAATCATGGACGCCACCGCAGAACAGACCGGCTACAAGGAGAAACACGCAGCCTACTTAAAACAGCCCGAGGGAAGCCGCAAGCGCAGGGGCATCGGCCTGGCCGTCTGCCACAGGGGTTCCGGACTGGGAGCCGAATCACCGGACGCGTCAGGATGTATGATGATCTGCAACGAGGACGGTTCCGTGATGATTAATTCCGGTCTGGCAGAGAACGGCCAGGGCTTAAAGACAGCCTATGCCCAGATTGCGGCGGAAGCCCTGGGTGTGAGCTATGAGGCGGTCCGCTTCTTCGGCACCGACACCCATTCCATACCGGACTGCGGCATGACAGTGGCTTCCAGAGGAACGGTCATGGGAGCGCAGTCCGTCAGGAAGACAGGAGAGAAGTTAAAAGGGGTCATGATCCAGAATGCCCTGGAGCTTCACAGCCTTCCCCTGGAGGAAATTGAGAAGGCATACGCCTTAAGAAGGGAACCCTGGATTACGGTAAGCTGACAGCGGACCAGGTGGAGCTTTTAGACAGCCAGTTCTATTTGAAGAAATACCCGGATGTGAAGGTTCCCTTCTCCGGCGTCTGCAATGCCTGCCTCTGGACCGGCAGGCAGATGGCTGCCTTTGAGTGGTTTAAGCCGCAGGATCTGATTCAGGATCACGAAACAGGACAGGGAAAAGCATTCCCCACCTTTGCCTACGGCTGCATTGTGGCCGAAGTGGAAGTGGATATGAAGACCGGCTACGTGGATGTGCTGGAGGTAACAGCCAGCCACGACGTGGGAACCGCCATCAATCCGGCTCTTGTAAAGGGACAGATTTACGGAGGCATTGTCATGGGCCAGGGCTTTGCGGTGACAGAGGACGTGGTAACCGGAAAGCGGGGCAGAAGACAAAGAATTTTGACAGCTACATTCTTCCCACCTCCATGGACGCTCCGAAAATGAACATCAATATATATGAAAACCAGGATCCGGCAGGAACCTATGGAGCCAAATCCATCGGGGAACCAGCCACCGAGGGCGTAGGGGCAGCCATTGCCAATGCCATCTTTAACGCCACCGGCCGCCGGGTCTATGAAAATCCTGCAGACTTAGAGACAGTATTGCTGGGACATAAATTACAGTAGAAGGGAGATTCGGCAAATGATTCAGTATAAGTATCACAGGGCCGCTTCCCTGGACGACGTAGTGAAAGTGCTTAAGGAATACGGCGGCAAGGCCCGTATCGTCGCCGGGGGAACGGACATCATGGTCCAGATTCACGAAAAGGATAAACGATGGAAGGACCTCCAGTGTCTGCTTGATATCACCTATTTAGACAAGGAGCTGCGCTATATCAGCGAGGACGAGGAGTATGTATACATCGGCCCGCTGTCCACCCACACGGATTTGGAGCAGTCGGAAATCATTGCAAAGCACATTCCTTTCCTGGGATGGGCCAGCGCCACCGTGGGTTCCCCGCAGATACGCAACCGCGGGACCCTGGGCGGAAGCATCGGCAATGCATTTCCTGCCTCCGACCCCCTTCCGGCCCTGATTGCGGCGGACGCCCTTATCAAGGTGTACGGCCAGGACGGCGAGCGGGTATGCCTGCTTAAGGATTTTTATGAGGGAAAGGGAAGCCTTAAGCTTGAACCGGGAGAATTCATCCGTGAATTTGTAGTAAAGAAGCTGCCGGAGGGAACCGGAATGGGATTTTCCAAGCTGGGCAGAAGAAAGGCTCTGGCCATATCCAGCTTAACTGCGCCGCAGCCCTTACCCTGGACTCTGAGGGAACCATCACAGAGGCCAGAATCGCACCGGGATGTATCTTTGTACAGCCTGACAGAGTGGAGAAGGCAGAGCAGGTTCTCATTGGGCAGAAACCCTCTGAGGAACTGTTTGCCAAAGCGGGAAAGGCCGTTTCAGAGGTCATGATAGAGCGCACCGGCGTCCGCTGGTCTACCCAGTATAAGGAGCCTGCGGTCCAGGAAATCGTACTTCGCGCCCTGTGCCAGGCAGCGGGAATGGAGGTATAGCAGTGGAGAAGATGAAGATAAGTTTTACATTGAACGGAAAGCCATGTCAGGTGGAGGTAAAACCCCACCAGAGGCTTTTGGATATGCTGAGGGACGACCTGCGCCTGACCGGTACCAAGGAAGGCTGCGGAATCGGTGAGTGCGGTGCCTGTACCGTGATTATGGACGGCAAGGCAGTTACGGCCTGTCTGGTGCCGGCTCCGGCGGTGGACGGCCGGAACGTGGTCACCATCGAGGGCGTGGGCTGCGACGGGAAGCTGGATCCGGTGCAGGAGCAGTTCTTGAGAACCATGCGCTCCAGTGCGGATTCTGTACACCGGGATTCATCATGAGCGCCAAGGCTCTCTTAGACGAGAATCCGGATGCCACACGGGAGGAAATCCGCCGTGCATATCCGGAAACCTGTGCCGCTGTACAGGGTATGAGCAGCTGACCGACGCCATCTACCAGGCGGCAGAGGAGCTTAAGAAGCTCCATATGGAGAAGCTGTAACCGGTAATAAGGGGCAGGACGCGTCTGACGTTTGCCTGTAATATTAAATCAAGGAGATATTGGAACATGAGCTGTGAAATCAAATGGGCTTTAAACAAGATGCCTAAGACAGAAGACAAAAATCTTCCCATCATGTCTGTGGTGGAGGTAAAGAAGGCAAGGGCTTTCCATGAAAGCATTCCCCAGTACCAGGTAACACCTCTGGCAGACCTTAAGAATATGGCGGAATATCTGGGCCTGGCAAAGGCCTGTGTAAAGGATGAGAGCTACCGGTTTGGATTAAATGCATTCAAAGTATTAGGCGGTTCCTATGCCATCGCCAGATACATTGCAAAAGAGACAAAACGCGACATCAGCCAGATGCCTTACAGCGTGCTCACTTCCAAGGAGCTTCGCGACGAGTTCGGCCAGGCCACCTTTTTCTCTGCAACAGACGGAAACCACGGCAGGGGCGTTGCCTGGCCGCCAGCCGTCTGGGCCAGAAATGCGTTATCCGTATGCCTGTGGCTCCACTGAGAACAGGCGCCGCCACATCGAGGATGAAGGCGCTGAGTGCACC
>ENA-OQCK01001043-OQCK01001043.1-human-gut-metagenome-genome-assembly--contig:-NODE-1043-length-11549-cov-2.852303_pt1 | contig 11549 bp, 13 predicted proteins | sample MGYA00242498_ERZ504578 | MGnify/ENA primary metagenome ERZ504578 (study PRJEB26092, sample SAMD00036229) | human gut metagenome | host: Homo sapiens | study: EMG produced TPA metagenomics assembly of... | reverse complement strand
GCATGGTGGTGGGCAACACGGTCCAGCAGAATTTTTATAATTCCAAGACAGGCCGCGGGTACTGGGACACAGGCGAGATGCCGGATGTGGACTTTATGAATAAGCCTCTTTTTGTGATTTTTGACGTGGATGCGTATTTCCAGACCAGAAATGGTTCCGTCGGTTCCCAGGAGGACGGCCAGACCCCGGTGAAACCGCCGAAAAAGTATATGCTGAATGCAACCGGAATGGTGGAGGGCGGTCCGGACGACTGGAATTCCTATTCCTATAATGTGTACACGGATATAGACGGCCTGAAGGCCCAGCTGCGCAAGGTGTTTAAAAGGGGAACCGTCATACCGGGGCAGCCCACCAATAAAAAAGGAAAGCCCCTTAACTATCTGACCTATAACCGGGCGCAGATATTTGTGGACGATATGGAATATGTCCAGGAGGTGCAGAAGCAGATAGCGGACATGGGATTCCAGGTCAGCAGCCAGGCGGACTGGATGGAGAGCACGAAACAGCAGTCCAGCATGATACAGCTGTCCTCGGCGGCATCGGAGCCGTTTCACTGTTCGTGGCAGCCATCGGCATCGCCAACACCATGATGATGTCCATTTATGAGAGGACAAAGGAAATCGGAGTCATGAAGGTACTGGGCTGCGATATGGGAAATATCCGCAACATGTTTCTCATTGAATCCGGTTTTATCGCTTCATGGGAGGTGTCGCCGGAATTCTTCTCAGTTACAGTATCTCGGTGGTTATCAACCGGTTTGTAAACCTGGAGGAAATGAATGGCCTGACAGGCAGCCTGTCCAGAATACCGCCCTGGCTTTCCGCGGCAGCCGTGGTCTTTGCCATCTTTGTGGGCATGGCAGCCGGATTCATGCCGGCCATGCGCGCCATGAAGCTGAGCCCCCTGGCAGCCATCCGAAATGAATAGGGAAAATATGCCGGTATTGGAGACTGCTTTTCTGAACACTCTTGATTAGTAAAACTTCTAAAAAAGGTTGCAATATTAGAAAAAAAGATATATATTAATGGTAGGGCGTGTGACTGGCGGATAGTGGAGCAACCACAGGGAGCACGCAGTACCATGAACTAGTTTGAGCCGACCGCCTGGGCATGCATATTTTTTGCGTGTCCGGGAGCCGGCTCTTTTAAGTTTCAGAAACCTATTAAGCCGAATGGAGGAATCAGTATGAATCAGATGTCACTGGAACAGGAGCTGAAAAGCAATTCTTATCCCGGACGGGGAATCGTCATCGGGCGCTCTGATGATGGAACAAAGGCAGTAACCGCCTATTTTATCATGGGCAGAAGCGCCAACAGCCGCAACCGCGTGTTTGTGGTGGATGGGGAAGGGATCCGTACCCAGCATTTGACCCCGCCAAGTTAGAGGACCCAAGCCTGATTATATATGCCCCTGTACGAGTTCTTGGAAACAAGACTATTGTGACCAACGGGGACCAGACAGACACCATCTACGACGGGATGGATCACCAGATGACCTTTGAGCAGTCCTTACGATGCAGGGAATTCGAGCCAGACGCGCCTAACTACACACCGCGGATCTCCGGCATCTTGCATATTGAAAACGGCAATTACAACTATGCCATGTCCATTTTAAAGAGCGACAACACAAATCCGGATTCCTGCCTGCGCTTTACCTATGCCTATCAGTCACCGGCAGCGGGAGAGGGACGTTTCATCCACACCTACATGCGTGACGGCAATCCACTTCCCAGCTTTGAGGGAGAGCCTAAGAAGGTGGGCATAAGCGGGGACATCGATGCCTTTACGGATTTGGTATGGAACAGCCTTAACGAGGACAACAAGGTGTCCCTGTTCGTGCGTTATATCGATATTGCCGCCGGCACATATGAGACGAGAATCGTAAATAAAAACAAATAAGGAGCGAGGTAACATTATGAAAGAACTGGCACTTAAATACGGCTGTAACCCAAATCAGAAGCCTTCCAGAATATTCATGGAAGGGGACAGGGAGCTTCCCATCACAGTACTGAGCGGCAGACCCGGCTATATCAATTTCATGGACGCGTTAAACGGCTGGCAGCTGGTGAAAGAGCTGAAGACAGCCACAGGACTTCCGGCCGCCGCCTCTTTCAAGCATGTATCCCCTGCCGGGGCAGCCGTGGGCCTGCCTCTTGACGATACGCTGAGGAAGATTTACTGGGTGGACGACATGGGCGAACTCTCACCTCTGGCCAGCGCCTATGCAAGGGCAAGGGGAGCAGACCGCATGTCCTCCTTCGGGGACTTTATCTCTCTGTCCGATGTGTGCGACGCGGACACGGCCAGAATCATTAAGCGGGAGGTGTCTGACGGCGTTATCGCCCCTGGATATGAGCCGGAAGCCCTGGAAATCCTTAAGTCCAAGAAAAACGGTAACTACAATGTCATCCAGATCGATCCGGATTATGAGCCGAGGCCCTGGAGCGCAAGCAGGTATTCGGCATCACCTTTGAGCAGGGACATAACAACCTGGAGATCAACAGGGACCTTCTGGAGGACATTGTCACTGAGAACAGGGATCTTCCGGATTCTGCCAAGATTGACCTGATGATTTCCCTCATCACCCTGAAATACACGCAGTCCAACTCCGTATGCTATGTAAAAGGCGGACAGGCCATCGGCATCGGCGCGGGACAGCAGTCCAGGGTACACTGTACGCGCCTGGCAGGCAGCAAGGCGGACAACTGGTATCTGCGCCAGGCTCCCCAGGTAATGAACCTTCCTTTTGTGGACAGCATCAAGAGGGCTGACAGGGACAATGCCATTGATGTCTATATGGGAGATGATTACATGGATGTACTGGCTGACGGAAGATGGGAAAAGACCTTCAAGGTAAAGCCTCCTGTATTCACCGCTGAGGAAAAGAGGGCCTGGCTGGACACCATGACAGACGTGGCCCTGGGCTCCGACGCCTTCTTCCATTTGGTGACAATATTGACAGGGCCAGCAAGAGCGGCGTGAAATACGTGGCGCAGCCCGGAGGTTCTGTCCGCGACGACCAGGTCATCGGGACCTGCAACCAGTACGGAATGGTGATGGCATTTACGGGAATCCGTCTGTTCCACCACTAATGGTTTTATGCAAAGTTTAATAAAGTAAACAGACAGCGCCTGCGGCAAATTCCATAAAAGGGAATGCCATTGGCGCTTTTTTGCGCTGATTTGCAGCATTTTGTTAGTGTTTTGCTCCGCGTTCCCTCTGTATTTCCGGTTGCCCTAATGGCAGACCAAGGGTATAATGGTACATAAATTGTCATTGGGAGGAAAACGGGTATCATGATTACAGATTTAACGGTGGAGCATCCGAAAAAAACACTGTGGCGGTTTGCGCTGCCCATGTTCATAAGCGTCATGTTCCAGCAGTTTTACAATATTGCGGACAGCAGCATTGCGGGCCGGTTTGCGGGGGAGGACGCACTGGCAGCCGTGGGGGCCTCCTATCCCATTACGGTGATATTTATGGCCTTTGCTGTGGGAAGCAACCTGGGAGCTTCCGTGGTGGTGTCCAGGCTCTTTGGGGCAAAGGACATAGGCAGGATGAAGACGGCTGTCCACACGGCATTCATTGCCTGCGGCGCCATGAGCCTGATTCTGACCGTTCTGGGATATGCCTTTTGCGGGGATATGATGCGGGTAATCCATACCCCGGACAACATATTCGCGGAAGGAGAGCTGTACCTTAAGATCTATGTGTACGGGCTGATATTCCTGTTCCTCTACAATGTATGTACAGGCATATTCACGGCCCTGGGGGATTCCAGAACGCCCCTTTATTTCCTTATCGGCTCATCCCTGGGAAATATAGCGCTGGATTACTGGTTCGTGGCCCGGCTGGGACTGGGGGTGGCCGGAGTGGCATGGGCTACCTTTATTGCCAGGGGGGTTCCGCCATCCTGGCTCTGGTACCCTGTCCAGGCGTCTGGGCGCCCTTAAGACCGACCGGAAGTCAGTGCTGTTCAGCGCCGCGTTGCTGGGCAGATAGCAGCCATCGCAGTGCCCAGCATTATGCAGCAGAGCGTATTGTCTGTGGGAAATATGTTTGTCCAGGAAATTGTGAACCGGTATGGATCCGCTGTCATTGCGGGTTATTCCGGCGCCATCAAACTCAATACCTTTGCCATCAATGCATTCATGTCCCTGGGAGGCTGCCTGTCCAGCTATACGGCCCAGAATCTGGGAGCGGGAAAGAAAGAGCGGATTCCCCTGGCTTTAAGACAGGCGTCAGACTGTCCTTTTATGCCGCGGTTCCTTTTTTCCTGCTGTATTTTGTGTTCAGCCGCCAGATGATGGGACTGTTCCTGGGGGCGGGAAGCACCCGGGCCATACAGTCCGGCATGGAGTTCCTGCGCATTGTAAGCCCCATGTATTTCATGATTTCCATTAAGCTCATGACAGACGGCATCATCCGGGGCTCCGGTGCCATGACCTATTTCGTGCTGGCCACTGTGCCGGATTTAATTCTCCGGATTATCGTGGCCAATATCCTTACGCGGCGTTTCGCAAGCACGGGTATCTGGATGGCCTGGCCCTTTGGATGGATTGCGGCTGCCCTGCTGACTGTGATATTTTACAGGAGGATTGTCACGGGGAAATATCGTATACGTATCTGATGGGGAAAGGTTGCGGTTAGAACCATTCAGCAGAGGCAGTGGTTCATTGGCTGTATTACCACGAGGATTCCTATTATGTACTTAATGTTTCCCTGATAGAAGGCGCCCGCATTACACAGGTCCGGACCCATAGCATCGTGCCCAGTGTCAAATATATCATGAATGGACAGGAAGGATAAAAGCGGCCTGGACAGTGATGGGATCTGCGCCTCCTGGCTGAGATGTGGGCATGGAACATGTGAAGGTTTTGTGAAATGTCTTTCATGGAAGCATTTGACTCTTGAATCATCAAATCCTTTATGCTAGGATAAGTTTATTAAAAATATTAACAAAGCTCTAACAAAAAAGGCGGCAATGGTGACAAAAGAAAATAAGATAAAGATTATAAAATATATATGGTATATAGTGGGAACCGTGAGTCTGCTAATGGCCCCAGTGGTGTCATACTTTATGTTTGAGTATGTCACGGGGAACCTGGACACGGTTCCTTATTATATGGCGGTCCTGAACATAGGCTGGATTTATGTGCTGTATCTGGCTTTGTTTGCTGTCACGGGGAGGACCAGAATCGCTGTGCCCGCTGCCTCCTGCGTCCTCTATGTCATTTCCCTGGCTGAGACCTTTGTGGTGGCCTTCCGGAGCCGCCCCATTATGCTGTGGGATGTGATGGCATTCAGGACAGCCATGACCGTGTCCGGCAACTATGAATTTTTTATCACCCGCCAGATGAAGACAGCCTTTGTCCTGCTGTTGCTTATGAACGTATTCCTGTGGTTCACACCGCGCCGGGTCAGAGGCTGGAAGCTCCGCCTTGCGGTGGGAGGCGGCATCGCTGCGTCCATAGCGGGTTACGGGGCCTGGTTCTTCGCCGTTCTGGTCCCTTCCTGGGGGCTTGGCATCAACATGTGGGCCATCAACGGGACATACCAGGAATACGGTTATGTGCTGTCCACCGCGGTCTCCCTGCAGTATGTGGTAAAGAAGCCGCCTCAGGGGTACAGTAACGCCAGGCTTAAGGAAATATATAACCGCCTGGAGGAGAGTATATATGCGGAAGCGGGAAATGGTCAGGCTTATCCGGTAAAAAGCCAGGCATATCCGGAGAGCCCGGAGAATCCGGAGAACCCGGAAAACCGACCGGAGGAGGGGCAGCCTGTAACGCCGGTCAATCTAATATGCATTATGAACGAGAGCCTGGCAGAGCTTAAGACGGCAGGCGATTTTACCACCAATACAGAATATTTCCCCTTTATGGACAGCCTTGAGGAAAACACGGTCAGGGGCAGCCTTTGTGTGCCCGTGTTCGGTTCCATGACGAGCAACACAGAGTTTGAGTTTCTTACCGGGGACTCCATGGCCCTGCTGCCGGCCAATTCCATTGCCTACCAGTCAATGTAAAACCAGATACCTATTCCATGGTCAGTACCTGAAGGACCAGGGATATTACAGCGTGGCAATGCACCCTTATCCCGGAGAAAACTGGAACCGGGTGGAATGCTATCAGAATATGGGATTTGATGCGTTCCTGGACCAGGAATTTTACGAGGGCAGCCAGGAACTTCGCAACTATGTAAGCGATGAGGCGGATTACCAGAAGCTGATCCAGGTGGTGGAAGCCAAGGAAAATCCTGAGGATAAGCTGTTTATCTTCAATGTAACCATGCAGAACCACGGCGGATATGAGGGGACCTATGACAATTTTGAACAGGAGGTGTGGCTTACCGGAGAGTACGAGGGAAAATATCCAAAGACGGACCAGTACCTGTCCCTTATGAAGCGGTCAGACCAGGCATTCCAGTATCTGGTGGAGTATTTCAGCCGGATAGATGAGCTACCATGATTGTCATGTTCGGGGATCACCAGCCAGCGTGGAGGATGAATTTTACGATGACATAGCCGGCATGCCTAGTTCTGAGATCACGGTGCAGGAACATCTCATGTGGTACGAGACCCCATTTATTATATGGACCAACTACAGCATGCCCTCCGAGGATATGGGGCGTCTCGGGGCTGTTTACCTGTCCTCAGAGGTCCTGTGGAGGGCCAATCTTGAAATGACGCCCTATAACCGGTTCCTGCTTGCCATGAAGGAGGACCTTCCGGTGGTCCATTTCCTGGGCTGTTATGACAGGGAGGGAACCTACTATTATTGGGCCAAGGCAGAGTCGGAGCGTTGCCCCTATCAGGACACGGTACTGGATTATGAGGCCCTTGTGTACAACCACAGCCTGGACCGGAAGAAGTTTAAGGAGTTGTTCGTCATAGATTCGGAAAATAGTATAAGCCAATAAAAACTTGTAAAAGCACTTGGCAAGCTGCCCCCGCATAGAATAAGATTAAGAATATGCAGGGTGGTTTTCTTTGAAGACTTTTCCGAAACCATTATCAGCAGGAGAGGAAAAAGAGTATCTGGAACGCTGCAAAGAGGGCGACCAGTCTGCCAGAGATATGCTGATTGAGCATAATATGCGTCTGGTAGCCCATGTGGTAAAAAAGTATCAGGGCTCTGATTACGACATGGAGGACCTGCTGTCCGTGGGAACCATAGGCCTTATTAAGGCAGTGAATACATTTAACGCAGATAAAGGCTCACGACTGGCCACCTATGCAGCCAGATGCGTGGAAAATGAGATACTGATGCTTCTGCGGGCAAGCAGGAAGTATTCCAAGGAAGTGTCCCTTTTTGAGCCCATCGGAGTAGACAAGGACGGGGAGACCGTCAGTCTGGTGGATGTGATAGAGATGGACAATAAAGAGACGCTGGATACCATGATTTTCAAACAGGATGTAAAGGAGCTTTATGAGGCCTTTGAGTCCTGTCTGACAGAGACAGAGAAGACGGTTCTGGGGATGCGCTACGGGCTGTACCGTGGGAAGGAGCATACCCAGCGGGAGATTGCCGGCAAGCTGGGCATCTCCCGTTCTTATGTGAGCCGGATTGAGAAAAAGGCAATTGAGAAGATACGGACAGAGTTTGCAAAACACGGTTAAGGGGTGCCATTCAAAAAAGGGTGCCATTCAAAAAATATTGTAAAAAGATAGAAGAATTGTGCATTGTTTTATCGCAGCTTTCCCTTTATACTAGTTATAACAGGCGGAACAGTCAGACAGCTTAACCTGTTCCGTCTTTTTGCAGCAATCAATTGTTCGTAAGGAGGAGATATCATGGCTATTTTAGTGACTGGTGGCGCCGGCTATATCGGAAGCCATACCTGTGTGGAACTGCTGACAGCGGGTTATGATGTGGTTGTAGTGGACAACTTTATAACTCCAGCGAGAAGGCACTGGAGAGAGTAGAGAAGATAACAGGCAGGAAGGTAAAGTTCTACGAGACAGACCTTCTGGACCAGCCGGCCCTTAAAGAAGTGTTTGACAAGGAGAAAATTGATTCGGTCATCCATTTTGCAGGTCTTAAGGCAGTGGGGGAATCCGTGCGCAAGCCTCTGGAGTATTATCACAATAATATCACAGGCACCCTGATTCTCTGCGGTGAGATGCGCAGCCATGGGGTCAAAAATATTGTATTCAGTTCTTCCGCTACCGTGTACGGAGATCCGGCAGAAATTCCCATCACTGAGAGCTGCCCCAAGGGGGAGATTACCAATCCTTACGGACGGACCAAGGGCATGCTGGAGCAGATTCTGACGGATTTACATACGGCGGATCCGGAGTGGAACGTGGTGCTGCTGCGCTATTTCAATCCCATCGGCGCCCATGAGAGCGGACTGATTGGAGAGGATCCCAAGGGAATCCCCAACAACCTGGTACCCTATATTGCCCAGGTGGCAGTGGAAAACTGGACCACCTGAATGTATTTGGCGATGATTATGACACGCCGGACGGTACCGGGGTCAGGGATTACATCCATGTGGTGGACCTGGCAAAGGGCCATGTAAAGGCAGTGCAGAAGCTGCAGGATAAGGAGGGCGTCAGCATCTATAACCTGGGAACCGGTGTGGGCTACAGCGTGCTGGATGTGCTCCATGCATATGAGAAGGCCTGCGGCAGGACGCTGAAATACGAGATTCAGCCCCGCCGTGAAGGCGATGTGGCTACCTGCTATTCCGATTCAGCCAAGGCAAAGCGTGAGCTGGGCTGGGTGGCTGAGAAGGGAATCGAGGAGATGTGCGCTGATTCCTGGAAATGGCAGTCCATGAATCCCAACGGGTACAGGGATTAAAGATAAATCTAAATCCCGGACAGAATGATGTTTCATTGATTTTTCCGATAATTGAGAGCCTGCGGCCGGATTCGCGTCATATGATATGGCGGGGATGGGCGCAGGCCTCTTTGTAATCGGGTTTCATCCATAGGGATGTCTGAAAATAATAGTTTGTGAATACTGGACTTAAAATAACAGCCTGAAAATAGTTAAAGCATTGATAATGGCATCCCTAAAGATTTGCTGGCGAGCAAAAAGAACAAATGTTCTTTTTGCAATTGCATTTGCCTGAATTCTGTGCTATACTATCAGGACAAACATACGTTCCGGATGGTGATATCATGTTGATACAGGAGAATTTAAGCGTACAGGAAAAGTTAAAGATACTTACGGATGCAGCCAAGTATGACGTGGCCTGCACATCCAGCGGGGTAAGGAGAAAGGGAAAGGCAGGCAGTATAGGAAACACATCGGAAGCCGGAATCTGCCACAGTTTTTCAGCGGACGGCAGATGTATTTCCCTTCTCAAGATTCTGTTTACCAACCAGTGTATCTACGATTGCAAATATTGCGTGAACCGCTGTTCCAATGATGTGATGAGGACTGCCTTTACACCGGATGAGGTGTGTAAGCTCACCATTGAATTTTACCGCAGGAATTACATCGAGGGGCTGTTTCTGAGCTCGGGCATTTTGTATAACGCCAATCATACCATGGAGCTGATTTACGAGACCCTGCATAAACTCAGGAACCAGTGGCATTTTAACGGATACATCCATGTGAAGACCATACCGGGGGCTGACCCTGAGCTGGTGGAGCGGATGGGTTTTTTAGCTGACCGCATGAGCATCAATCTGGAGCTTCCCACGGCCGAGGGACTTAAGAATCTGGCTCCCGGGAAGACCAGAGATAAGATATTAAAGCCCATGCGTCAGGTACAGCAGGGCATTGCGGTGTCCAGCCATCTTCTGGGATATGACAGGGAATTTAAGAAGACCTATGCCACGGAGCGGGCTGGTTTTGCAGGCGGCGCTGCCCTGATTCGTCCGGAGCTGGCACAGCCAGACGCTCTTTTGCTGGGAAACCATGGTTTATCCGGCAGCGGTCAGGATGGTCCGGGTGATGGACAGAAGTCCATGGAGAGGGCCGGGAGAGAAAGAAGGCACCTTCCAGACTCCCGGTATGCCAGGACGCCCTTTGTGCCTGCGGGCCAGAGTACCCAGATGATTGTGGGGGCCACACCGGAGAACGATTACCAGATGATGGCTGTCACACAGGCCTTGTATGAGAATTACGGCCTTAAGAGGGTCTTTTATTCTGCTATGTGCCGGTCAACGACGACAGCTGTCTGCCTTCCGTGACAGCCAGACCTCCTCTGTTAAGGGAACACAGGTTATATCAGGCGGACTGGCTGCTCCGGTTCTATGGATTTAAGGCTGAGGAGCTGCTGTCGGAGGAACAGCCGAATTTCAATGTATTCCTGGACCAAGTGCGACTGGGCCTGCGCCACCTGGAGCTGTTCCCGGTGGAAATCAACAGGGCTTCCTATGGGGAACTTCTCAGGGTCCCCGGCATGGGGGTAAAGTCGGCCCAGAGAATTGTGAATGCCAGAAAGCAGGGCAAACTCCTGTTCGAGGACTTAAAGAAGATGGGGGTGGTCCTTAAGCGGGCCAGATATTTCATTACCTGCAAAGGACGCATGATGGAAGGCGCCAGGCTGGACCAGGATTATATTACATCCTGTCTTGTGGGAGATGAGAGGCGCAAAGCCTGGGATATTGAGAACAGAGACAGCTTCCGCCAGCTCAATCTCTTTGATGACATGCATCTGGAGATGCCGGTGACAAGCGAAGACCATTATGCTTCTGTGACAGGAAGCCTGTAAGGATTGAGGAGGTGGACGATATGACAGTTTACATGTGCGAGCCATGGCTTGAGGGGATTCTCTGCGGCGTATACGATGCATGGTCTGAACCGGCCGGCCATGGGAATGTCCGGCTGGCCGTCAAGGGGGAGTATGAGGAATTGGAGCTTTTTGCGGAGTACAGGGAGGTACAGAGCTGCCCGGAAAAAGCGGAGAAGGTCATCCGTTCTGTGTGCGCTAAACTCTCCCAGGAGATATACAGGAAGGTGTACACCGCCTCCCTGAGCCAGGATCGGGATCGGGCAGATAAGATATACAGGTTCCTGATACAGGCCTTCAGACATGGCCCGTCGGTGCTGGACATGCTTCAGCTTCCGGCCTGCTATGACATATTCGGGCTGTGCCGGAATGTTTACAATGAAAATCATCTGCTGACAGAGTTTCTGCGCTTTTCAGAGACTCCGGGAGGCATACTGGTGTCACGTATCGGTCCGAAGAACGATATCATGACTCTATTGGCACCTCACTTTGCGGACCGGCTGCCGGAGGAAAACTGGGTCATTTATGATGAGAACCATAAAAGGGCAGCAGTCCATCCCGCCGGACGCTCCTGGTTTCTTGTAAATCACCCTCTTGAACCGGAACAGGAAAACAGCGACCAGGGGTGGAGCCACTGGCTGAAGGAGCGGACAGACGAGGAGACTTATGAGGACATGTGGCGTATGTTCTGCGATACCATTGCCATAAGGGAACGCCATAACCCGGTATGCCAGAGAACCCATCTGCCCTGCGTTTCCGCCTTATATGACGGAGTTTCAAAATAGATGGGAATAGAAGGCGCAGTGGTCCCCGGATGGTTCCGCCAGGAGACATGTTATGGAAAACATGTATGGA
>ENA-OQCK01001042-OQCK01001042.1-human-gut-metagenome-genome-assembly--contig:-NODE-1042-length-11554-cov-2.972696_pt1 | contig 11554 bp, 23 predicted proteins | sample MGYA00242498_ERZ504578 | MGnify/ENA primary metagenome ERZ504578 (study PRJEB26092, sample SAMD00036229) | human gut metagenome | host: Homo sapiens | study: EMG produced TPA metagenomics assembly of... | reverse complement strand
CGGGAATCAAGGTGGAGGTGGTAGTGGACAGGTACCGGAGAGCTGTTAAGAGGCCCAGTCTGAAAGGATAACCCCCTGGGCGATATATTCTGGGTGGCTGACCAGACCATGCTCTCCGCCTCCAAGGATCTGTTTATGGAATATGTATCGCCTGAGGATGAAAACATGCTGGATGCGTTCCGCAACACCACCGGTTATTTCACTCCTGCATTTGCGGACCCGACGGTCATGATTGTCAATAAGGACTTAAAGGGCGACATGAAGATTGAAGGCTTTGAGGATTTATTAAACCCTGAGTTAAAGGGCAAGATTGCATTCGGGGATCCTGTAAACTCCAGCTCCGCGTTCCAGTCCCTGTTAGCCATGCTCTACGGCATGGGAAAGGACGGTGACCCGTTATCTGACGAGGCATGGGCCTATGTAGACCAGTTCATCGCAAACCTGGACGGCAAGATGGCCAACAGCTCCAGCCAGGTATACAAGGGCGTTGCCGAAGGCGAGTATGTGGTGGGCCTGACCTGGGAAGACCCGGCTGCAACTATGTGAAGGAAGGCGCTGCGGTTGAGGTGGTATTCCCCAAAGAAGGAGCCATATTCCCCGGCGAGTCCGTACAGATTTTAAAGGACTGCAAGCATCCTGAAAATGCAAAGAAATTTGTGGACTATATGCTCTCCGAGAAGATTCAGAACGCAGTGGGCTCCAATCTGACTGTAAGGCTCTCAGAAAGGATGCCAAGCTGGCTGACTACATGACGCCTCAGTCTGAAATCAAACTGTTTGATAGCTACGACGAGGGCTGGGTGGCTGAGCACAAGACGGAAATTACCAACCTCTTCAGCGAGCATATGGAGACATCCATGGACTAACCCTTTGCCCGCTCATCTGACAGAACACACGGCACCGGCATAACCATGCCCCCAAAGGACTGCCCATTACGCTGACCACATGATTCCATCACCGCCCATCACCTCTTGGCGGTCTGAAACGGTCAGATACGGCAGTCCTTTTTCTTCGCAAAACAAAAAACAAGGAGGGTTACAAACCATGAGTGTAGCTATCAGCATAGAAAATGTAATCAAACGGTTCGGAAAGGACACCATTATTAACGGCTTGTCCTTAGACGTAAGGCCCGGTGAATTCTTCACCCTCTTAGGCCTTCCGGATGCGGCAAAACCACCCTGCTGCGCATGATTATAGGATTCAATTCCATTGAGGGCGGCGAAATCAAGATTGACGGCAAGGTCATCAACAACATCCCCACCAATAAGAGAAATATGGCATGGTATTCCAGAACTACGCCATTTTCCCCCACATGTCAGTCCGGGACAATGTAGCCTTCGGCCTTAAGAACCGCAAGGTTCCCCAGGACCAGATCGAGTCCCAGGTGGACGAAATCCTGAAGGTGGTAAAGATTGACCACCTGAAAAAGCGAATGCCCTCCAAGCTGTCCGGCGGCCAGCAGCAGCGTGTGGCCCTGGCCAGAGCCATTGTCATCCACCCGGAGGTGCTGCTCATGGACGAACCCCTGTCCAACCTGGACGCAAAGCTGAGGGTTGAGATGAGGAACGCCATCAAGCGCATCCAGCAGCAGGTGGGCATCACCACCATATATGTGACCCATGACCAGGAGGAGGCCCTGGCTGTGTCGGACCGCATCGCGGTCATGAACGGCGGCGTCATACAGCAGATTGACACCCCCAAAAACGTATACCAGCGGCCCTCCAACATCTTCGTGTCCACCTTCATCGGACTGTCCAACATCATGGACGGGCGCATTGAGGCAAAGGACGGACAGACATTTCTTCACATCGGGGATTACAGCGTGCCCATGGAGAACCTTTCCCGCAGCGCGACGACGGCCAGGCCGTGAAGGTGTCCATCCGGCCGGAGGAATTCATCATCAACCGGGAGGGCAGCGACGGCATACCTGCCGTTGTGCGAAGCAGCGTATTCCTCGGCATCACCACCCACTACTTTGTGGAGACCGCAGACGGCAGGGAGATGGAGGTTATACAAAACTCCGATATCTGGGATATTATCCCGGACCACACCCCCATTCGTCTGGGCGTACAGCCCCATAAAATCAACGTATTCACTGAGGACGGAAGTCATAGCCTTATTGTCAGGAGGGACCATTCATGAGATATGCGGGAGAGAAAAAATTAAATATATGGGTTGCAATGGCACTGGGAATCCTGGCCCTGTTCCTTCTCTTCGTGGTCTATCCCCTGGTTCTGGTGCTCTATAAAAGCGTCCTTTCTGAGGACGGAAACTTAAGCTTTGCCTATTTCACCAAATTCTTCGCAAGAAAATACTACTGGAGCACCCTGGTGAACAGCTTCAAGGTCACTATTGTCTCCACCCTGGTGGCCGCCGTTCTGGGACTGGCCATGGCCTATGTGCTGCGGAGCGTGCAGATTAAGGGAAGCAAATACCTGAACATCCTGATTGTCATTTCCTACCTGTCTCCGCCTTTCATCGGGGCCTATGCTGGATTCAGCTGTTAGGGCGGAACGGATTCTTCACCAAAATACTCAACAGCCTCTTTCACATAAAGCTGGGCGGCATCTATGGTTTTGCAGGCATCGTGCTGGTATTCTCCCTCCAGTCCTTCCCTCTGGTGTACATGTACATATCCGGCGCCTGAAGAACCTGGACAATTCCCTGAACGAGGCAGCCGAAAGCCTTGGCTGTACCGCATTCCAGAGGGTGACGCGGATCATCGTCCCGCTGGTGATGCCCACCATGCTGGCCAGCTCCCTGCTGGTGTTCATGCGCGTGTTCTCTGACTTTGGTACTCCCATGCTCATCGGAGAGGGCTATAAGACCTTTCCGGTGCTGATTTACAGTCAGTTCATGGGGGAGGTCAGCACGGACGACCATTTTGCCGCCGCACTCTGCGTCATTGTCATCGGCATTACTCTGGTCCTGTTCTTCCTCCAGCGCTATCTGGCAGCCGCTTCACCTATTCCATGACTGCCTTAAAGCCCATGGCGCGGAAAAATGCACCGGCACCCGCAACATCCTGTCCCACATGTTCGTGTATGCGGTGGTGCTCATCGCCATCCTGCCACAGATTACGGTCATTGTCACATCCTTCCTGGCAACAGGCGGCGGAACGGTATACACCGGGGGCTTTTCCCTGGAAAACTACAGAAACACCCTGTTCTCCAAGAACAATAACACAGCTATCTTCAACACGTACCTGTTCGGAATATGCGCCATCGCCATCGTGGTGGTGTTTGGTATCCTCATATCCTATCTGACCGTCAGGAAGAGATCCTTCCTCACGGGCATCCTGGACACTGTGACCATGTTCCCCTACATCATCCCCGGCTCTGTCTGGTATCTCCTTCCTGTATGCGTTTAACAGCAAGCCCCTGCTGCTCAGCGGCACTGCCATTATCATCATCATATCCCTGTCCATACGGCGGATGCCCTACACCATACGTTCCAGCACCGCAATCATCGGCCAGATCAGTCCCAGCGTGGAGGAGGCAGCCATAAGCCTGGGATGCACCGAGACCAAATCCTTTGTGAAGGTGACGGTGCCCATGATGATGTCCGGCGTGCTCTCCGGGGCCATCATGAGCTGGATTACCCTGATCAGCGAGCTCAGTTCCTCCATTATCCTGTATACCAGCAGAACCCAAACCCTGACAGTGGCCATCTACGCGGAGGTCATCCGGAGCAACTTCGGCAATGCCGCAGCCTACTCCACCATCCTGACCCTGACCAGTATCCTGTCCCTTCTGGTGTTCTTTAAAGTTACCGGCAGCAACGACATCAGCATTTAGTCTCTATCTATGATATAATAGGAGGTACAGTGTCCAAAGGGCACTGTACTTCACTACTTCCGGGAGGTACCCGCCATGGCAGGCAACCAGTACAGGGATTATATCAAGCGTTCTTTCTTTAAATACGCAATCTCCATCATCTCACTGCTCTTTGTGCTGATGGGGCTGTTTCTGTTCATCAATGTCCAGTGGATCAGCGTGGGAAGTAACCGTAAGAACAACGCCCTCCTGGCATCCATCCTGGACAGCCAGGTGACATCATATAAGGAAGGTTTGGAACACTTTTCCACGGATTACCGCTTTTGGGATGCCCTAAAGCAGGAAAATACAGATGCAGCCACCCAGGTCAACCGGCTGCTCTACGGCTTTACCACGTCCCAGCCATACGGAGTACCTTTGCCCTTACGGATACAGAGGGACGCATAGTGAGCTCCAGCCTTTTCGAGGGCAACCGCGCTATCTTCCTGAACAGCGCTGTCTATAAGAGCCTGGTGGAAAAAATGCAGGAAGCGCCTGCCCTGACCCACACCATGCCCAGCCGCCTGAATTTTGCCCACGGACAGGCCGGGGATCTGCTTTTGGCCCACTCCCTCGCGGACGCGGACGGTATCTGCGGATACCTGTTTTTCGATCTGATGGACGAACAGATTTATGAGGCGGTGCGGGAATACCCCCTGGACGACGTGGTCATCACAGACCGGTACGACAACCTGATTTTTGCAGTGGGAAGGCAGAACGCAGATCCCATGGAGAAATATCCTGCCGGCAAATACAGGATGGACTGGCAGAAGGGCAATATTGTGAAGGTCAACAACAAGCATTACCATATACACAAGGAAGCCCTTCCTGAGAGCTCCCTGATTCTATACACACTGGTATCCATGGAATTCCAGCGCAGCCTTGTGACCTACGGCATTTTGTTTCTGGGGCTGGCCGGAATTCTAATGGTCATCATGATTCCGCCCCTGACCCTGCGCATCACAAAAAAGAACCTGCAGGCCATTGACGAACTCCAGTCCTCGGTGGAGGAAATGGGGCGGGGAAATATGGACTACCGCTTAAAGAGCCAGGTTTTCGACGAATTCCGGATGCTCAACGACGCGTTCCGCAACATGGTGATTCAGCGCGAGGAGCTGATGCTTCACAACAACGAGCTGGCGGAGCGCAAGCGCATCATGGAAATCAAACAGCTGGAGGAACAGTTTAACCCTCATTTTATTTTCAATGTATTGGAAACACTCCGCTATGAGATTGCCATTGACTCTCAGAAGGCCTCGGAAATGGTCATGGCCTTTGCCAACCTGATGCGCTACAGCATATATTACGGGAGCACCATCGTGCCCTGCAGACCGACGTCGAATACATCAACGACTATCTCCTGCTCCAGAAGATGCGCTATAACCGCAGGCTGAATTACCATATCGACATCCCTGAGGAGCTGATGGATTTAAGGATTCCAAAGCTGCTCCTTCAGCCGGTGGTGGAGAATTCCCTGGTCCACGGAATGAAGGATAAGCACAGTGTATCCGTCACCATCACGGCCCGTATGGAGGACAGCACCCTGGTGCTGTGCGTGGAGGACGAACGGCAGCGGCATCAGCCGGGAAAAACTGACAAAGGCTGCGGGAAGCCCTGGAGCAGGAGGATATTTACAGGGAACATATCGGATTATATAATTCCCACCGGGTGGTGCGGCTCCTCTACGGCCCTTCCTACGGCCTGACCATTGAGAGCTCCCCCGGAAACGGAACGCGGGTGAGCGTCACACTTCCCGCGGATATGGAGGAGGATACATATGTATAAAGTCCTGATTGTGGAGGACGAGGACATCATACGCAAAGGCCTGCTGTTCATGGTAAACTGGCAGGACGCGGACTGCGTGGTGGTAGGGGAGGCAGCGGACGGACTGGAGGGACTGGAAAAATCCGGGATACCAGCCCGGATATCGTGGTGGTGGACATCAACATGCCTGTAAAGGACGGCCTTTCCATGCTGGAGGACAGCATAGAAGAATACGGCTATGACGCCATCATCGTGTCCGGCTACAGCGATTTTGAGTACGCCAGGAAGCTATCCGCCTGGGAGTCACGGAATACCTACTTAAGCCTGTGAATTTTAACGAGCTCTATGACGCTCTCGGAAAGATTAAAGCCAAGCAGCTGGCAGCGGCCAGGCTCAGGCATGAGATGAAGCAGCTGGACATAGAAAAACGGAAGTTAGGCATACTGGACGAGCCGGAAACAGGGGACAGCCCCGAAGGAAACCGCCATGTGGATCACATGATGGACTGCATCCGAAACCACTACAGCTCCCACCTGTCTCTTACGGATATCAGCGAACAGTGCGGCATGTCCTGCACCTATCTGAACTCCAAGTTTAAAAGCTTCACCGGCTACACCTTCAACGACTATCTGAACCGCTACCGGATGCAGAAGGCCGTGGACCTGCTGAAGGAAAATAAATACAAGGTCTACGAAATTGCAGACCTTGTGGGCTTCTCGGATTATAAATATTTCATCAAAGTGTTTAAAAAATATGTGGGATGCTCTCCGGCCAAGTTCATGGAGGGCGGCGGCGCCGGAGGCTGGTAATCAGGCGAACGGGCCGGTATTCCTCTTCCGGAATACCGCTGTTGAGCTGGCCTGTCTCACCCGGATTCCATTCCTTTGGAAGAAACATATACAGTTCCCCGTATCTGAGGCCCTCCCTGTCCTGGACACCGGAAACCTCCCTGAGCCTCTGGAAGGATTCATGGGCCCGCTTATAGACATCTCCCTCCATATCTTCCCTGGACAGGACCTGGCCAAAGGTGCTTTTATCCAGACGTTTCTCCACATAACCGTATATGCCTGTATGTCCACTCTCGTCTATTTAAGGATTTCCTACCGGCACCATAACCTTGGCTATATACTGTTCATACGCCTTCACCGTCAGCTCGTCCAGCATCAAATCCTCATACCATATCTTCCCCAGCCGGATTCCCCGCTCCCCCGCAAAGGCAGTGATGAGACGGTAGGACTTTTCCATGTTCCACAGATGACCCCTGCTGTACAACTCCACGTAGGTTCCCTCCGGCCGATTCTGACCCCGGTGGGAGACAGTTTTCTTGTCCAGCCTGGTATACACCTTCACGCAGCGGTCATATATGCCACGTTCCAGGTCCTCTCCCAGATAAATGGATCCCACTGCGCCCACTGCGCCGTTGTACTTTTCCTGCATTCTGACATGCTCCGCAATCTCCACCGCGGCCTTCCGCTCCAATCCCGCGCTGATGTCCGACACCAGCAGATATTCCCTGTCCCTCTCCACCAGCCTTGGCTCGTCCAACGCGGTGTTCATGGCCAGCCTCACCGACTCTTCCTCATGAAGGATAAAGCGCTTCATATTCTTCAGACGCCGTATCTCCTCGTCAATCTGGCGCTTCTTTCCGTCTATCATGGACATGAACCGCTCCGGGGAACGGTTTTCCATATACTCCTTGATTTCCCCCAGGGACATTCCCAATTTCTGCAGGGCGCGAATGACCTCGAACGTGTCCATCTGCCATACAAAATAATACCTGTATCCGTTCTCCTCCTTGATGGCCGGGGAAAAAAGGCCTATTTCGTCGTAGTGAAATAAAGTGTGCTTCCCGACCCCCAGTATTCTGGCGAATTCCCCGGTGGTAAAATATAGTTCCGACTGTTTTTCCATTTTCGCTAATCTCCTCTTGACTATCGGGTTACCCTATAGCATATGATAATACCTGCAGCTGAAATTATCAAGTTCCAACCATACTTAACTTATTGAATTAAAACAGGAGTGTTAACATGAGTCATTCATTATCCAAAAAATTTACATTCGGGTCTCTGCTGCTGTTTGCGCTTCCCACCACTGTCATGATGGTGGTGATGTCCCTGTACACCATTGTGGACGGGGTTTTCGTATCCCGGTTCGTCAGCACCAACGCTCTTTCATCCGTCAATATCGTCTACCCTGTGATTAACATCGTGCTGGGCATCTCCGTCATGCTGTCCATGGGAAGCAATGCCATTGTGGCAAAAAAAATGGGAGAAGGACGGCCTGACAGCGCCAGGGAAACCTTCACCGCCATTATTCTGCTGAATATCATAATCGGACTGGCCTTTGCAATCATTGGAAACCTGACGGCAGTGCCCCTTTCCCGTATGCTGGGAGCCAGCGACCTGCTCCTAGAGGACTGCGTCACCTACCTGCGCTGGCAGCTGGCTTTTGCTCCCTCCCTCATGCTTCAGATCCAATTTCAGATGTATTTTGTCACGGAGGGGAAGCCAGGCATCGGACTGTTCCTCACCCTTCTGGCAGGCATTGCCAACGCAGCGCTGGATTATGTGCTGATTGTACCCATGAGAATGGGGATTGCAGGGGCAGCCATTGCCACGGTCACCGGCTACACCATACCGGCCCTAATCGGCCTCATCTACTTTGCCGCCGCCAGACAGAGCCTGTGGTTCGTACGTCCCCGCTTCGTAAAAAAGGAGCTGGGAGAAGCCTGTCTCAACGGCTCCTCCGAGATGGTGACGAACCTTTCCTCCGGCGTCATCACCTTCCTGTTCAATCTGCTGATGATGCATTTTGCAGGTGAGGACGGGGTGGCTGCCATCACCATCATCCAGTATTCCCAGTTCCTGTTAAACGCATTGTTTATGGGATTTTCCCAGGGCGTGTCTCCGGTCATCAGCTTTAACTACGGAAGCCGGAACCATAAACAGCTCAGGCAGGTATTTAAAACCTCCCTCATTTTCACGCAGCCTCATCCCTGGCTGTTTTCCTCATGGCCCGTCTGGGCGGCAGCCTGGTGGTGGAAATTTTCGCCCGCATGGGAACGCCGGTCTATGAACTGGCAAGGCACGGATTCATGATATTTGCATGCAGCTTCCTCTTTTCCGGCTTCACCATCTTTTCCTCCGCCCTGTTCACGGCCCTGTCCGACGGACGGATATCCGCCATCATCTCCTTCGTGCGCACCTTTGGCCTGATTATCACCAGCCTGCTGGTGCTGCCCTTCATCATCGGGATGGACGGCGTGTGGCTGGCCATTCCCATAGCAGAATTCGGCGGTATCCTGCTGTGCCTTTATTTTCTGCGCAAATACAAGACCAGATATCACTATGCCTGATGGTTTAACTGCCCCGTAAAAAGGGGGATGGCCCGGCGCTTTGATACAAAGCAGTCCGGGCCAGCGTCATTTCTGACATATCCAGCATAAGCCATGGAGCCGCTCTAAGGTCAAGGCAATTTCATCCATGGAGATAATTGTAAGGTTTCTTACGAAATTTCACGACACTCCTTTGATAAACTTGGTGGGAGATTTGGAGGTATACTTTTTGAACACGGAGCAAAAATGCTTGTAGTCCGTAAATCCGGTGGCCTCTGATATCTCACTGATTCTGTACTGTCTGGTTCCCAGCATCACGATGGCCTGCTGTACCCTGTATTTATTGAGAAAGTCCAGGAAGGTCTGCCCCGTGACCTCCTTGAATTTCCTGCTCAGATAGCTGGCGCTGACCCCCAGGTCATCTGAGATGGATTCTATGCTCAGCTTCCTGGCAAAATCCTCCGTATGGCCTTTATGGCCCTGGATACATACTGGTTCTCCGACAAATCCAGCTGCATGTAGTACTCCAGGTTCAGGTTGCCCCCTCTATCTCCGCCTGCTCCATCACATGCTCCACCTGGCGGCTGTTCACGATTTCCTCCCCCAGCCGTTCCATGATATCTGCCAGGGCTTCCTCGTCCACAGGTTTTAGCAGGTACTCGCAGACCCTGGCCTCGATGGCGCGCCTGGCATACTCAAAATCCGCGTAGCTGGTCAGGAGGATGCTCTTAAACCTTACCTGCTCCGAGGCTTTCTTTATCATCTCTATGCCGTCCATAAAGGGCATGCAGATATCCGTTATGACCACATCCGGCTTGTATTCCAGAATCTTTTCATATCCGTCCCGGCCGTCGGCGGCCTCCGCCACCACCACGCAGTCCATGGACAGCCAGTCCGTGGTATAGACCAGCCCCTTTCGTATCATCTCTTCGTCTTCCGCAATCAACACACGCAACATCCGTCTGATTCCTCTCTTTTCACCGGCAGGGTCACCACCAGGGTGGTGCCGTGCCCCTCCGCGCTTCTGATCTCCACCCCGTAGGGGCGTCCGTACAGGATATCGATTCTTCTGTGAATATTATACAGTCCCGAATGCCTTCTGGGATTTTCCTTCTGTTCCAGCAGGGCTGTCAGCTCGCTTAAGGTGCACTGTGGGATTCCCACCCCGTCGTCCCGGCATATCATGATTAATTTTCCCTCATGGATATAGGCTTTCAGCTCCACGGTCAGGTTAAGCTGCTTTCCAAACCCGTATTTCACTGCATTCTCAATCATGGGCTGGAGCACCAGCTTGGGAATCCGCAGGTCCATGGTCTCCGGCTCCACGTCAATCCTGCACCGGAACCGTTCCCCAAACCTGCGCTTTAATATGGTCAGATAGGATTCCAGATGCTCTAAGTCCTCCTTTAACGTCACCTCTGCCTTGCTGCCGTCCAGGCTGTAGCGCAGAAGATTGGACAGGCTGAACACCATCCTCTCCGCTGTTGCGGGCTCCAGCTTGCACATGTACCGGATGTTCTCCAGGGTATTGTACAGGAAATGGGGATTGAACTGGGATTCCAGCTGCTTGTTCTGGGCCATGGACACCAGCTCCGCCATCTTCCGGTTGTTCTCCATCTGGATTCTCAGGCTCTGTATGGTCTCGTTATAGGCGTCGGCAATGATTTTGAATTCATTGTCGCTATGTATCCGTATGACACCTTCCAGGTCTCCGTCCCTGGCATTCTCCATCACATCCAGAATTTTATAGAAATCCTCTGTTTTTATCTCCGTCACCTTCCTGGAGTTGAGAAGCATCCACAGGGTCATGAGCACCAGGCCGTGATGACCAGGCCGCTGCCCAGGCCCAGTGAAATGACAATGTTCTGGATATCGGAGATGGAATACACGGTAAACCCTCCCCTGGGAACCCGCTGCCTGGAGACCAGATACATCTGTTTCTTATGGCTCAAATACCTGCCCGACTCCATGAGGACCTTCATGACCTGGTTGCTGCTGTTTAAGAAGCTGTAATTACTGCTGACATAGGCCCAGCCAAAGGGATCCGCGATAATGGTCTGGATATCCGGCTTGTCCACAAGTGCCTTAAACTGGCTGCTGGGAATGGAACACAGGATATAGCCCTGCTTTTTGTTCCCATCCATCACGCTCCGCCCTATGACAATCGTACTGCCGCCGTTTTCCATCCTTCCGCCAGCTTAAGAGCCGTCCTGTTGGGCTCCCGGTCCATATCGTCAAATATGCCCCAGGACACGCCCTCCGGCACATCCAGGAACGGAGGGAGGTCACTGCGGCTGGACAGAAGGATGCTCCTGCTGCTGTCCATGACAAACAAATCACCCTCCAGTCCCAGACTGTTGGTGATGCCGTAAAATATCCCAGACAGCTCAGCCTTTCCGTTCTGGTCGCGGACTCTGTCAAGGAGGCCGGGCTGGGAAGCCATTTCCTCCACACCATCCTCATACCGCGCCAGCACGTTGTCCAGCAGACCGGCCACATACCGGCTGTGCTCAATATTGCCGCTCCTTTTCCCGTGGAGCAGCACCGTCATAAAGAGCAGGCCGCACACCAGGGTGAATACAACCGCCGGGACAATGGCGTAGGCGATAAACATGCGCTCCAGTTCATGGCGGAAATACCGT
>ENA-OQCK01001041-OQCK01001041.1-human-gut-metagenome-genome-assembly--contig:-NODE-1041-length-11562-cov-1.616703_pt1 | contig 11562 bp, 17 predicted proteins | sample MGYA00242498_ERZ504578 | MGnify/ENA primary metagenome ERZ504578 (study PRJEB26092, sample SAMD00036229) | human gut metagenome | host: Homo sapiens | study: EMG produced TPA metagenomics assembly of... | reverse complement strand
ATGAAAAAAGAATTGTTGGCCGAGCGCCCGCCTGCTAATGTTATGCGATGGGCAAGGGAGGATGGAATTAAAAATTAAAGAATTAAGGAATTAAAGAATTAATTATAAATCATCAATTATAACGTGAAATCAATAGACGTGATTTTATCAAAACAGGAGGTATGGTTATGCTTGGATCATTAGCGGCTCCCTCATTCCTGGGAAGTTGTACCGGAAATGGAACAGATCAAGCTACCGGTATCTCATTCGCTCAGAACCATTTTGGTGTCAGTGAAAGCGACATGAAGAAAGTGCTGGCGGCAGCACTTGAAAAAGGCGGCGACTATGCCGATCTTTTCTTTGAACATTCCTACCGGAATAACATAGGATTGCAGGACGGAGCCGTAAACCGGGCTTCCTCCAATATCGATTTCGGTATGGGTGTACGCGTATTGGCCGGCGATCAGACCGGTTATGCGTATGTGGAAAACGTGACTCTCGACGAGATGCTGAAAGCAGCCCGTACGGCAGCCCGTATCGCAACCGGCTCGGCAGGAAAAGCTCCGGCAGCCCTGACAGAGGAACCGATCCTGAATAATTATTATGGCGTGCAGACTCCCTGGGACGAACTCGCCGTAAACGCAAAGACCCCGTATCTTCAGAAACTGAACGATCAGATTTTTGCACTCGATAAGCGGGTACATAAGGTAATGGCTTCACTGGGAGACACGACTTCACACATCTTGTTCTGCAATTCCGAGGGACAGATGTACTACGACTATCGCCCGATGGTGACGTTAGGTGCGGTCTGCATCATGGAAGACAACGGAAGATCGAAAATTCGTATGCATCCCGCGCTTTCCGTATGGGAGCTGAATTCCTGACAGACGATATCATTGCCGAAGTAGCAAAGGAGGCAGTAGAAAAAACCTCCATCCTGTTCCAGGCCATCAAGCCTAAAGGAGGCGAAATGCCGGTCGTAATGGGTGCCGGAGGCTCCGGTATCTTGTTGCATGAAGCAATCGGCCATGCTTTCGAAGCCGACTTCAATCGCAAGAATACGTCTATCTTCTCCGACCAGCTGAACAAGAAGGTTTGTAACGAGCATATCAATGTGGTGGACGACGGTACGATTCCTTTCAACCGCGGTTCTGTCAACATCGACGACGAAGGTATCGCCGGACAGAAGACCTATATCGTGAAGGAAGGCATCCTGACCAGCTACTTGCACGACCGTATCAGCGCCAAGCATTACGGTATTCCGTCAACGGGCAACGGCCGCCGCGAGTCATTCCGCCAGATGCCGATCCCGCGTATGCGCGCTACCTACATGGAAGCCGGAAACATGACGGAAGAAGAAATGATCTCGACCGTGAAAAAAGGTATCTATGCCTCCAGCTTTACCAATGGACAGGTACAGATCGGTGCGGGCGATTTCACCTTCTTCGTGAAAGACGGTTACCTGATTGAAAACGGTAAACTGACACAGCCGATCAAGGATATCAATATCATCGGTAACGGTCCTCGTGCATTGGCCGATATCACGATGGTCGGAAACAATTACAAGATGGATAACGGCACTTGGACATGCGGCAAGGACGGACAATCCTGCCCGGTAACCTGCGGGATGCCGTCAGCTTTAGTTAGTAAACTTACAGTAGGAGGAGAAATTGATATGATTTATGATTTCAGATTTATGATTTATCATCGACACATGAATCTATAATCTGGAATCATAATTCATAAATCATAAATCATAAATTATTAGACATGATAACGAACGAAAATAAAAAGCTGGCTCAATGGGCGATGGAATTTGCTTGAAAAACGGTTGCCAGGCCTCACGTGTAAGCATCTATAACGGATCGAGCAGTTCTTTCGAAATACGCGACATGAAGATGGACCGTTTGCAGCAGGCATCGGAAAACAGTTTGGTGATCCATCTGTTTGTGGACGGGCGTTTCGGCTCCTTCTCCACAAACCGTCTGGATAAAAAGGAACTGGAAGGTTTCATTCGCAACGGTATCGCTTCCACTCGTTTCCTGGCGGAAGACAAGGCACGCACGTTGCCCGACGCTTCTCTCTATTATAAAGGAGGAGGTGCTGACCTGCAACTGATCGATCCGAAATTCGACTCGATCCAGCCGGACGATAAAGTGGCGCTGGCCATGAACGTCTGCAACGAAATGATGGGGAAAGACGCCCGTATCATCTCGGCCAATTCATCCTACAGCGACGAAAAGGATTTCAAATATATGGTTGCCAGCAATGGTTTCGAAGGGGAAGCATCCGGTTCCTCTTTCAGCCTGGTTGCCAGCGTAAGCATCAAAGGCGAAGGGGATGCCCGCCCGGAATCATACTGGTTCGACTCTTCGCTCTATTATGATACGCTGGTTAAGGAAGGCTTGGGAGTAAAAGCTCTGGAACGTGTCATGCGTAAGCTGGGACAGAAGAAGGTCGCTTCCGGCAAGTATCAGATGGTTGTGGACAATATGAATTCCTCCCGCCTGCTTTCTCCGGTAATCGATGCACTGTACGGTTCTTCCATCCAGCAGAAAAACTCTTTTCTGTTGGATAAAATCGACCAGAAAGTATTGGGTGACCGCCTGACAATTATCGACGAGCCGCACATGGTGGGTGCATCCGGTGCCCGCTATTTCGATGGCGAAGCGTAGCGACAAAGCGTATGCCGGTGTTTGAAAACGGTGTTCTGAAAACCTATTATATCGATACTTATTCAGCCAATAAGATGGATATGAAACAGACTATCGCCTCCCCTTCTATCCTGACCATGCAGATGGGAAATAGAGATGCGGATGGTCTGATCGCATCTGTCGATAAAGGCATTCTGGTAACCGGCTTCAACGGCGGCAACAGCAACAGTACGACCGGCGACTTCTCCTACGGTGTGGAAGGTTTCCTAATCGAAAAAGGCTGCCTGACACAGCCCATCTCCGAAATGAATGCAACAGGCAACATGATTTCTTTGTGGAGCAACCTGGCCGAAGTCGGCAACGACCCGCGCACGTTCTCCAGCTGGCGTGTTCCTTCGTTATTATTCGACGGAGTGGATTTAGCGGACTATAGAGAAACGAGACATATCGCAAAAGGCGGGCTTACCCAAGTCTGCCTTTTTATTTTATCGGATTATTTGTATCCTCCGGTATTAATCATCAATGAGAAACTGGGTGATTTCTTTATCGATATTGCCAAATTGGTCTTTGCAGGAGTTGTTTTAAGTACGTTGTTGGATATAACAAGTGATAAACTGTTAGTTTTAATATTGGGTATTTCAGCTACTGTAGTATTTGTTATTGTAGGTCTTAAATATTATAAAGAAAAAGGAGGTAAATGATGGAAGCCGTATATTTATTCAGTAGTATGATTGTTTTCGGATTAATTATGATTGCGATCCTTTCCTACCGGGAACGGAAATACAAGAAAGAACATCCGGAAGAATGTATTTAGAATGCCATAACAACCAAAACTAACCAGAAATATCTAATCGTAAACCTTTAATTTCCAACATATTCTAAGATTTAACACTTTTCGGCTGCTTTTTGATGCTTCCCAAATTTCCACATATTTTTGAGACGTATTTCTGACGTGGAGAATTTGCGGAGCTTGTCTTTTGTCACACCGTGCGGACAGTTGACAAGAGTTTACAAACCGTTTACGACAAGCGACAACAACCGCCCCTATATGAAGCGACAGTCACATCGTGCAGAAAGGCGACAACGGTTGACTTCCGTTTACACCCGTTCACCATTTCAGAGATATACGATTGAAGAAATGAACACGTAAACGATAAAGCAGAATGAAAGCAACCAAGAAATGCCAATTTTGCGGCAAACCGTTTGTAACCCGGAGCGGTATGCAAAGGTATTGCAGCGAGGCTTGTCAGGCGGAAGCCAAGCGGGCCAGAACGGTACAGAAGAACAACCTCTTCAAAGCCGCCCGGCCACTCATGGAGATACAGCATCAGGAGTATCTCACCTTTTCCAAAGCTGCCACGCTCATGGGCTGTTCCCGGCAGTACGTCTATAAACTTGTAGCCCTCGGCAAGCTGAAAGCCTCACGCATCAGTAGCCGCATGGCATTCATCCGCAGAGCCGACATCGAGCGGATGCTGGAGGCAACCCGTATCATCGTGTTTTGCCCGGCAGTACTTCCGCACCGGAAAAGTCCGCTCCATCTTCCTTGCCTGACAAAAAAGAAAAAAGGGAAAAGGAAACCGATGAAGTGCTGGACTTCTATTCGGGCGAGGAAGTAATGTCGCTTTTCAAGGTAAAACAATCGTGGCTCTATACCACCGCCAAGCGCAACCGCATCCCTATCTGCCGCATCGCCGGAAAGAACTATTACAGCAAGAAGCATATTGACGAGTTTTTCGGTGTGTCGGTCGATATAAGCAGGATTACCGACTGGCTTCTGACCGAAGAAGCGGAAGAATTGTTCGGCATGAAGCCCTCCGCTCTCCGGGCATACGTCTATCGTCACAGGATACCCACCAAAAGAGAATACGGGCGCACCTATTATTCCAAGTCCCATCTGGACGAGCTACGCAGAACCGACCTAATGAACGATGGACGCTACTATACCGTGGAACAGGTACAACATATTTACGGACTTTCCTCCGCCAATATCTGCCATATCGTCAAGGTAAAGCACATCGAAAAGATAAAGGTCGGTGTAAAGAACCTGCTTTTGCGCTCCGATGTGGAGCGTGTCATGGCAGAGAGGAACAAGCAACCGTGAACAACCTGCATTATCGGAAAATTATTTCAGAATGATTGTCCGTGACGTTTCTCACGGTTGTTTCACGTTGTTTCTTTGCCATCGAAAAGTTCGGGAAACACCCACAAACGTATTATCAATTAAAACAGTATCAATATGAGCAAATGCAAGACAGTGACCTTGCGCAAGCGCAAGATTAAGAACGGGACACAGTATTCATTGTGTCTGGACTATTATCCGGGTTACCGTGACAACACTACCATGAAAGTGATTACACGTGAAGCTCTGGGGATTTACATCTTCGCCAAACCTGCCAACCAGCAGGAGCGTGATTTCAACGCACGCATGATGAAAAAGCGGAGATACTGCGTAACCGGCGTTACGAAGCCATCTTCAACGAGAACAACGGTTTCTTTGACAAGGCCAAGATGAAAGGCGATTTCCTCGCTTACTTCAAGGAACTGGCAGACAGGAAGAATATCAAGTGGCGACACGTCTATAAACATTTCGAGCGGTTTGTGAACGGCAGATGCACCTTTGAGGAAGTGGACGTGGACTTGTGCCGCAAGTTCATGGAGTATCTGCTTGGTGCTCCGCAGTCCATACATACCAACCAAAAGCTGCATATAAATTCCGCAGCAGGCTACTGGTCTGCTTTCCGTGCCGTTCTCCACACTGCCTACCGTGACAGGAAGATAAAAGAGAACCCCAACGGTTTCTTAGACCGTATCGAGAGCATTCCTACCATGAGGGAACATCTGAGCCAAGAGGAACTGATACGGCTTGCCGAAACCCCATGCGAAGAAGAGGTCTTGAAAAGGGCGTTCCTTTTCGGTTGCCTGACCGGATTGAGGAAGAGCGACATCAAGCAACTCACTTGGCAACAGATACAACCGTACACTAACGGCAAGATGTTCGTAACCACCCGTATGCAGAAGACAAAACAGATTGTACACAACCCCATCAGCGATGAAGCTACGGACTGCTTGGGGAACGGTGCGAGGGCTTATCTTTGACGGTTTCAAGGACAAGATGCTGCAAGGACCGCTGAAACGGTGGCTCTTGGCGGCAGGGATAACCAAGAAGATAACCTTTCACTGCACCCGGCACTCATTCGGAAGCCTGCACGTGGAAATGGGTACGGACATGGCTGTCATTCAAGCCTATCTGGGACACAAGAACATTACCACCACACAGATTTATTCCAAAATGGCGGCACAGCAGATGTGCGAGGTCGTGGACAAGATAACCCTGAAACGCAAGGAAGCGTAAGACGGTCGCAAGCATGAATTGTTCACAGGGAGCGGTTATTGCGTGGTGCTTTAACCGCTCCCTATATTTTGACGGTAGCCAATAAGTCCTTAAAGTATGATAATTGAGTATGATTTCGGACTTTTGGTGAAAAACATTGAAAAAGAAACCACTGACAAAGGATAATGAGTAATAATTGAAAGAAGACTATTAAATTTGCGAAAACAGGAACAAGTAATAACCGAATAAGACAAAGAATATGGAACCGTCCGTAAAAGACAAATATATCATTTTAGGATTTGTCGGCTTTGCCATCCTCCTAATATCTTCCATAGCGACACTGATTGTCGCTGAGAAATTCAATCAGGACAACTTTGTCAGGCTGATAGTTTTTGTATGCGGCAACCTTTTAGGCTGGCTGCTCTATTTCTCTTTTCAGACAGTTATCTTCGACACTTACGAAATCTACAAAATAAAGTTCGGCAAGAAAGGAACGGTTGCCGAAACCATAAAGGGACGGGAAGAACTGCCTCAAGGTACGCTTGAACCGACAGCGGCACTAAAACCGATGCCGACAAGCGGAGAAGCCTCTATCAACACAGAGCCACCGATAAAACTTTCCATCGCCCCGGAACTTCACGAGAAGAACCGTGCCGACTACGAGGACAGGGAAAAACAAGAAAAGGAAGAGCGCATCCGCATGGTCATGGAGTATATTCATTTCTACATGCCCCGTATCGCTGACGAAGAGACTGTGAACCATATCTGCAAAGAGGTGAACAGTTGGATGAACCTTCACACTTACAAGCCGGAGCCGATAACAAGACGGTTGACGAAAGAGATTACCAATATCCCGCTCCGCCATTTCGTGTGGAATATCTCCGAGCGTTCATGTACAAGAAATATTATAATGGGGACAACCGTGCCCGTTTCATCAAAGCACTTTTCCCACGTGAATTTGCCGATACGGATATAGCGACCATCAAGAACTTCAAGGTTGACCCGCTAAAGCCCCCGATTCCCATTGACGAACCCGAAAATGGAACTTTGGATTTCCATTATCCTGCGGATTATGTACGGGAGAAGCAGATTTAAGCCTGTTTTAGAGAAATCACGATAATAACGACAACAGCCGGAAACTCATAATCTGCTGTTCTACAATGTTTCCCGAATAACTTTACCGTCATTTGCGGTTGGGCATCGTTATTCGGGAATTATTTTGCAATGGCCTGTCGTGGAGATATTCACGGTTATATCATTGTAGTCCTTTGAGCCAAGTCTTACAAAGGAGACGAGCGCAAAAATGGAAAAAACAAATCTTACATTCAACGATCTTCCCGAGGTTGTGGCTCAGCTTCGGGACGAGGTGATGAGCCTTAGAAGCCTGCTCACCGAGCAGCACAGTGTAAACAATGCAAAGGCAGTGGACACCCATGTCCCCATGTCCGTGGACGAAGCGGCAGAGTATCTGGGTATTCCAAAAGGTACGCTCTACATGAAACTTTCGGAAGGAAGCATTCCTGCCACCAAGCCCGGAAAACGCTACTGCCTCTACCGTGACGAACTTGACAAGTGGCTGGAATCTTCCCGGAAGAATCCCGTGCCGTTGTCCGACGAGGAGCTGAACGAATCCTTGTCCTCCTCCCACCGCCGCAAACCCAATCCCCGTAACTGGTAAATGTCATGGAAGAAGGAAAGAACTATATCAACCTGATACATGGCGACCTCACAAGGGCTGCACAAGTGCAGGACGGTATGCCGGAGAGTATCGGTGTGATGAGTATCAAGACCGCCAATCGCACCATACTCGAAGCATCGCTGTTGCTACGCCCCGTGCGTTGTGGGACAGTTTCTGGTACGAGGGGGAACTGTCCTGCCTCTTTGCCGATTCCAACGTGGGCAAGTCCATCCTTGCCGTGCAGATAGCCGACCGCATCGCACGGACTGACAATGTACTGTATCTGGACTTCGAGCTGTCCGACAAACAATTCCAACTCCGCTATACCGACGAACACGGAAACCTCTACACCTTTCCGGAAAAGCTGTACCGGGTATCTCTTGACTGCAATTCGTTGTTGGAAGCAGACTTTGAAGAGACGATTATCGGCAGCATCGACAGATGGCTTTGCAAACCCGTTGCAGGATTTTCATCGTGGACAACCTTACCTACCTGTGCTGTGCAATGGAAAAAGGCGATGCCGCCGGACGGCTGATGATACAACTCAACAATCTCAAAAAGAGGTATGACCTTTCCATGCTTGTCTTGGCGCATACCCCCAAACGCTCTTTGGACTGTCCCATCACATCCAATGACCTTGCAGGAAGCAAACGGCTCTACAACTTCTTTGACAGCGTGTTTGCCATCGGCAAGAGTGCGCAGGACGGTGGACTTCGCTATGTGAAGCAGTTGAAAGTGCGCTATGGCACATACTCATACGATGCGGACAATGTAATCCTCTATGAAATAGAAAAGGAGGATGCCTTCTTGCAGTTCGTGCATAGGGGCTACTCCACGGAAAAGGAGCATCTGAAGAAATTGGGCGACAATGAGTCAAGCCAAAGGGACTGCATGATTTGCAGCTATCCCAATCGGGCAAGTCCGTAAGGGAGATAGCCTCGCAGGTGAATTGCGGCAAGTCCACCGTCAGCCGGATAATCCAACGCAGCAAGGAGGCTAAGGATATGGCTGTCCCAAGTGTCCCACCGTCCAACCACAACAAGTGGGACAATGGGACAAGACGGGACAGTCGGGACAATCAAGAACGTAAAGCAAGCGGAACTGTTTGCCGGACAAGAAAATGGGGAGGACAAGCCATGAAAAGCGGTATTCCCCGAAGTCGTCCCAAGGTGTCCCATCGTCCATGCCCTATGAGCCGGGACAGTGGGACAGGACGGGACAGCGGAACAATCAGCGGAAAAAGAAAGGAGGAAAGCAATGAGCAGCTATTCGTTACAGAGATATAAAGGAACGGCAACACGGCATACCTGCCCGAATTGTGGCGACAGACGCTCCTTTGCCTATTATGTGGATGAGCAGGACACGCTCCTGCATCCATCGGTCGGCAGGTGCAACCATGAAAGCGGCTGTGGGTATCACTACACTCCCAAACAATACTTTCAGGAACATCCCGAATGTCGTGTCACAAATGATTTCTCTTCCGGCGGGCGAAGAGTGGAACAAAAGCCCAAGCAGGTATCACAGCCCATAGGTTACATACCACCCGATTATGTGGAGAAATCGAAAAGTGTTCACAGCAACTTCTTCCGCTTCATTTCCTCGCTCCTTGCTTCCTATTACGGCAGTAAGGCAAAGGAAGTGTTGAAGCGGTTGCTGGAGGAATACCGTTTGGGGGCTACCCGTGACGGGGCTGTCATTTTCTGGCAGATAGACCGCAATAACAGGGTTCGCACGGGTAAGGTGATACAGTACAATCCCGAAGACGGACACCGTATCAAGGGAGGACAGACGTCGGCAGTGAACTGGATACACAGCATACTGAAAAAGCAACAGGTATTGCCGGAGGAATGGCAGTTGTCCCAATGCCTCTTCGGGGAACATCTGCTGGGCGGCAATCCCGACAAGGTAGTGGTTTTGGTGGAATCCGAAAAGAGTGCCGTAATCGGCTCGGCCATATTCCCCGGCTATGTATGGATGGCGACAGGTGCAAGAGCCAGTTAAGAGAGGAAAAACTCCGTGTGCTGACCGGACGGACCGTGCTTCTTTTTCCTGATGCGGACGGATATGCCGAATGGAAACAACGTGCCGGAAGCATGAACTTTTGCAAGGCGATTGTATCTGACATCATCGAGAAAAATGCCACTCCGAAGCAAAAGGCTGGCCATATCGACATTGCCGATTGGATTATTTGCCAGATACGGGAGGGCAAACTGATGTGTACAGCCGACCACTTGGTAGAGGCTGAAAAAATCCTCCAACGGATGATGGAAAGAATCCGTTCCTGCAAAAGCTGATAGACGATTTAGACCTTGTGCTGGTCGGTGCATCCCTAATCGGTAGCGGTGATGAAAACCCTCCTTAATGGAGGAGAGCGGAAACCGGAGGTTGTAGTGTACGGACAATGGCTTGCCATTGATATAGCCCACTATAACTACACGCTTCGCTTTCGTAGTTGTGGGCTCTCCCGAGGGGCTGGGCTTTGCCCCGTCCCACTTAGGACTTTGCCCTAAGAACCCACTCAGGGCGTTTCACCCCTGAGAACCCCGAGCAAAGAGTGACCCTCTCTTTGCAATCTCCGCTTATGGGTTACACCCCTAAGAACCCCTTGCGGTTATGAGCGGACAGCGGCAAACTATATTAGTCAATAACCCAAACAAATTTTAAGAAATGGCAATAAAATCAAGCATACATATCAAGCCCTGCAAAGTCACATCAAGCGGACCTCATAACCGGAGGACTGCCGAATACATGCGCAACATCGACAAATCCAAAATCTACATCGTGCCCGAACTCACTGCCAATAACGAGCAGTGGATAAACCCCGGCTTCGGCAACCCCGACCTGCAAGCACACTATGACTACATCAAGCGGATGGTCAAAGAAAAGACAGGTCGTGCCATGCAGGAGAAAGAGCGTGAGCGAAAAGGCAAGAACGGCAAGATTATCAAAGTGGCAGGATGCTCGCCCATCCGTGAGGGAGTATTGCTCATCCGACCGGACACGACACTGGCAGACGTGAAGAAATTTGGCGAGGAATGCCAAAGACGCTGGGGCATCACACCGCTTCAAATCTTCCTGCACAAGGACGAGGGGCACTGGCTAAACGGGCAACCCGAAGCCGGGGACAGGGAGAGCTTCCAAGTAGGCGAAAAGTGGTTCAAGCCGAATTACCATGCACATGTCGTGTTCGACTGGATGAACCATGATACAGGCAAGAGCCGGAAGCTCAATGAAGAGGATATGACCGAAATGCAGAGCTTGGCATCCGACATTCTCCTGATGGAGCGTGGGCAGTCAAAGTCTGTTACAGGCAAGGAACATCTGGAGCGGAATGACTTCATCATTGAGAAGCAGAAAGAGGAAATGAAGCGTCTTGATGCCACAAGACAGTACAGGAACATCAGTTGGAAATGGCTAATCAAAAGATGCAGGAAGCGGAAAACATTACCCTCTCTCTAATTAAAGAAGTCCACCAAAAAGAGCAGCAGAGTGAAAACCTTGACAGGGCTATCAGCGAGAAACGCTCCAAACTGAACAGGGAGAAAGGGAGCGAACTTTTGGATGCCGCTGTTGGTTGGGCTACGGGCAAGTCTAAGGCTATGAAAAATAAAATCGAGGATTTGCGCCGTGAAATTGTTACGCATGAGGAAACCATTGAGCGGTTGCAATGTAAAATCCAGACCATGCAGAACGACCATCATCGTGAACGGATGGAACTGGAAGCTAAGCACCTGTCGGAACTCAACCGCCGGGAGGCTGCGCATACGGAGGGAACCACGAGGCTCAAAAATCGGATTTTGTGGCAAAACCACATTATCGGCTGTCTCGGTTTCCTGCTGCTCAAAACGAGCGACATCTTCCGCAAGGCTGTTCACACTGTCATTCGTTTTGCCCGTGATTATTACAAGCCCCGTTTC
>ENA-OQCK01001039-OQCK01001039.1-human-gut-metagenome-genome-assembly--contig:-NODE-1039-length-11585-cov-1.730319_pt1 | contig 11585 bp, 14 predicted proteins | sample MGYA00242498_ERZ504578 | MGnify/ENA primary metagenome ERZ504578 (study PRJEB26092, sample SAMD00036229) | human gut metagenome | host: Homo sapiens | study: EMG produced TPA metagenomics assembly of... | reverse complement strand
TGATAGGGGCGTATATTTCATATATTTGTAAGTTAGATGGCTGGTATTATGGAATAGCTTTAATCAGCGTATTTTATCTTTTCATGATATGCCGGTACTAAAATATACTGCTTCTATTCTAGTTATGTATATTTGTGGATTGAATTTCACAATAAGTGGATTTGTTGACATATATTTTTTGACGGCTGTATTATCGTTACTGTTTATTTCAATGTATAATGGTAAGCGTGGAATAAAAATGAAATATTTCTTCTATATTTTTTATCCCGCTCATTTGTGTATATTCTACTTCGTGAGATTAACGCTTACTAAAATATTATAGTATTGGCAAATATGAGAATTTTAAGTTAAACAATATCGGAAAAGGTATACTTTCTTTTAAAATGTAAATTTGATTTTGAATTGCTAAAAAACACTTATAAGCAATTTCATTATAATAGTTAATGATATAAAAAACTGCTATGGAGAAAAATCTCACAATAGCAGTTTCTTTTATGAAAAATATTTATTTTTTAAAGCCCTGTCTTTTTCTTAAACGGGAGTCTAAAATTTTCTTACGGATACGCAGGGAGTCCGGTGTGATTTCCAGAAGTTCATCTGTATCAATAAATTCCAGTGCCTGTTCCAGACTTAAAACTTTAGGAGGAGTCAGCTTTAAGGCTTCATCAGCAGAAGAAGAACGAGTATTGGTAAGGTGTTTTGTTTTACATACATTTAATTCAATGTCTTCTGCCTTACCACTCTGTCCGATAACCATACCACTGTATACTTTTTCTCCCGGTCCGATAAAGAGTGTACCACGGTCCTGTGCAGAGAAAAGACCATAAGCTACGGACTCACCTGTTTCAAAGGCAATAAGAGAACCTTGTTTACGGTATTGCAAATCGCCTTTATATGGAGAATAGCCGTCAAATGCAGTGTTTAAAATACCTGCTCCTTTTGTGGAGGTCATAAATTCACCTCGAAAACCAATGAGCCCTCTGGAAGGAATGTTAAATTCCAGACGAGTCGTTCCGTCACTGGCAGGCTCATACCCTGAAGTTCACCTTTTCTCTCGCTTAAACGCTGGATAATTGTACCGGAAAATTCCTCAGGAACATCCACATAAGCAATTTCCATAGGCTCTAATTTTCTTCCACGTTCATCCTCGTGGTAGATAACTTCTGCTTTACTTACGGCAAATTCATAGCTTCACGTCTCATGTTTTCAATTAAAACAGATAAATGAAGCTCTCCACGTCCGGAAACCTTAAAGCAGTCTGTGCTTTCAGTGTCTTCTACACGAAGGCTGACATCTGTGTTTAATTCACGCATCAGACGTTCTCTTAAATGGCGGGAAGTGATAAATTTACCTTCCTGTCCTGCGAACGGACTGTCATTTACAATAAAGTTCATGGAAATGGTAGGCTCTGAAATTTTCTGGAACGGAATTGGCTCCGGATTTTCAGGGGAGCAAAGGGTATCTCCGATATGAATGTCCGCAATACCGGAAATGGCAACGATCGAGCCGATACCCGCTTCCTTTACCTCAACCTTATTTAAGCCTTCAAATGCATAGAGCTTGCTGATTTTTACTTTTTTCATTTTATCAGGGTCATGGTGGTTTACCAGCATAACCTCTTGATTAACGGAGAGCTTTCCGTTTCCACTTTACCTACACCGATACGCCCCACATATTCGTTGTAATCAATGGTGCTGATTAAGGTCTGTGTAGGTGCATCCGGGTCACCGTAGGTGCAGGAATGTATTTTAAGATTGTTTCAAATAAAGGTTCCATGCTTTCCGGTGTATCGCTTAAATCCAGAACAGCGTGTCCTGCTTTGCAGACGCATATAAGAACGGGCAGTCTAGCTGTTCGTCAGATGCGTCTAAATCCATGAGAAGCTCTAAAACCTCGTCAATTACTTCATCAGGACGAGCCTCCGGACGGTCAATCTTGTTAATGCATACAATAACATGAAGGTCTTAATTCCAGAGCTTTTTCAGAACAAATTTTGTCTGAGGCATAGCGCCTTCAAAAGCATCTACTAAAGGATAACGCCGTCTACCATTTTTAATACACGTTCTACTTCACCGCCGAAATCCGCATGTCCCGGTGTATCAATAATGTTGATTTTTGTATCCTTGTAATATACGGCAGTGTTTTTGGATAAAATGGTAATACCACGTTCTCTTTCAATATCGTTGGAGTCCATGACACGTTCCTGTACTGCCTGATTTCACGGAAAACACCGCTCTGGCGAAGAAGCTGGTCAACCAGAGTTGTTTTACCGTGGTCAACATGGGCAATAATCGCCACGTTTCTGATATCTTCTCTTGCTGTTTTCATAATTAACCTCTTTTCTCTTTATGCTGTCAAGGTATTATTTAAATCAATAACACCTATATTTCCAGTAAATCCGGATTTTATTCTATCATACTTAACTGTAAATACAAAGGGGGAAAAAGATTTAAAAATTTTAAAAAAAGTGGTTCTAAAACAGCAGGCAGGTGAATAGATATGATATAGACAAGATACCAGAAAGAGGAAGGGGAAACAAATCATGGCAGATAAAATTATTGAAAACAATCAGGTGTCCATTATGGGAAAGGTAGCGTCAGGCTTTACATTCAGTCATCAGGTATACGGAGAGGGATTTTACCTGGTAGACGTATTGGTGAAGCGACTCAGCGACTCCGAGGACAGAATACCTTTGATGGTTTCAGAACGTCTGGTAGACGTTACACAGGATTATGAAGGGGAATACATTATGGTGCAGGGACAGTTCCGTTCCTACAATCGCCACGAAGAGAAGAAAAACAGACTGGTACTTTCTGTTTTTGTAAGAGAGCTGACTTTTGTAGAGGAGGCAGACGACTCCATTAAAACAAATCAGATTTTTCTTGACGGTTATATCTGTAAGCCTCCGGTATATAGGAAAACACCGCTGGGAAGGGAAATCGCAGACCTTTTATTGGCAGTGAACCGTCCTTACGGAAAATCAGACTACATACTGTATATGCTGGGGAAGAAATGCCCGTTACGCATCCGCATTTGAGGTGGGCGGTCATGTGTTGATTTGGGGCAGAATTCAGAGCAGGGAATATATTAAGAAATTAGGAGAAAATGAGACAGAAAAAAGAGTGGCTTATGAGGTTTCTGTGAGCAAATTAGAATATGCAGATTAAAATAGTCAAGTTTGATTGTTAGGTTGCAATATTTGCTTAGGTGTAGTAATATATACACAACTCTTAATAAAGTAAAATAAGGAAAAGGCAGTCTGTAAGAGGTGTATAATTATGGATGAAGAAAAGGGATTGACGCAGATTTACTGCGGACCGGGAAAAGGAAAAACAAGTGTAGCAATCGGTCAGGCAATTCGTGCAGTAGGTTATGGGAAGCGGGCTATTGTAATTCAGTTTTTAAAAGGGAGAGCCACTTCTCGACTAGATTATCTAAATGCAATGGAGCCGGAGGTTCGTCTGTTTCGATTTGAGAAAAAAGATAAGTTTTATGAGGACCTGACAGATGAAGAAAAGAAAGAGGAAAATCTGAATATCCGAAACGGTTTAAATTTTGCACGAAAAGTATTGCTGACAGAAGAGTGTGATATGCTAATTCTCGATGAAATTCTGGGGGCTTTAGAGTTTGGCATTGTTTCAGAAGAAGAAATCGAAAGTCTTATTCAGGCAAAGGATTATGAAACAGAGCTGATTATGACAGGAAATGTTGTGACAGAAGCTTTGAAAAATGCAGCGGACAGAGTGGTTTCACTGGAAGTTATTAAATAAGCTGCAAATCAAAGTACATATACAAAAGAAATAGGAACAGGACAATAAGGAGGAAGAATATGTCTATTTTTACAGGTGCGGGTGTAGCGATTGTAACGCCAATGAAAGAAAACGGAGAAGTAAACTTTGAGAAATTAGGAGAAATTCTCGAAGAGCAGATTGCAGGACAAACGGATGCAATTATTATCTGCGGAACAACAGGAGAGTCTTCAACCCTGACCCATGAGGAACATTTAGACGCAATCAAATATACCATTGATAAAGTAAATAAAAGAATTCCTGTTATTGCAGGAACAGGCTCTAACTGTACACAGACAGCGATTTACCTTTCACAGGAGGCTGAAAAATATGGGGCAGACGGACTGCTTTTAGTAACGCCATATTATAATAAAGCAACTCAGAAAGGTTTGATTGAACATTATACAGCAATTGCAAATTCTGTAAAGCTTCCGATATTTTATATAATGTAGCAAGCCGCACAGGATGTAATATTGAGCCGAAGACAGCGGCTTATCTGGCAGAGCATGTGGAAAATATTGTAGCAATTAAAGAAGCTCCGGAAATATTTCTCAGGTAGCTGAAATTGCGGCTCTGACACAGGGAAAGATGGATATTTATTCAGGAAATGACGACCAGATTGTACCAATTCTCTCTTTGGGAGGAAAAGGTGTAATCTCTGTACTTTCCAATGTAGCGCCCCAATATACACATGATATTGTGGCAAAATTCATGGAAGGAAAAGTGGAGGAAAGCAGGGATATGCAGTTAAAAGCGCTGCCTCTTATTCATGCACTTTTCTGTGAAGTAAATCCAATTCCTGTAAAAACAGCTTTAAACCTTATGGGAAAAGAAGTAGGTCCTCTGCGTATGCCAATGACAGAAATGGAAGAGGCTCATCAGGAAGTTCTGAAGAAAGCTATGAAGGATTTTGGTATAGAATTAGCTTAAATTAGCATAAGAGCTTTGTAATATGCAAAAGAAAAGAGGAAAAAAGATGGTCAGAATAATAATGAACGGCTGTAACGGTCACATGGGACGTGTGATTTCAGAGCTTGTAGAGAAAGACGAAAATGCAGAAATTGCAGCAGGAATTGATGTTGCAGATATGAAAATTTATAATTATCCGGTTTATACAAATGTTTTTGACTGTGATAAAGAAGCTGATGTTATGATTGATTTTTCTTCTCCAAAGGCAACAGACAATGTATTAAAGTATTGTGTGGAGAAAAAGCTCCCGCTGGTTCTGTGCACAACAGGCTTGTCTGAGGAACAGTTAAGCTGTGTGAATGAAGCAGCCAAGGAAACAGCAGTGCTTCGCTCTGCAAATATGTCTTTGGGAATTAACACGCTGTTAAAGCTTTTGCAGGATGCCGCAAAGGTGCTGGCAACTGCGGGCTTTGATATGGAGATTGTAGAGCGTCATCATAATTTAAAGGTGGATGCTCCAAGTGGAACAGCTCTTGCCCTTGCTGACAGCTTAAATGAGGCAATGGATAATGAATATCATTATGTCTATGACAGAAGTCAGAAAAGAGAAAAAAGGGATGAAAAGGAAATCGGAATTTCAGCAGTTCGTGGCGGAACGATTGTAGGTGACCACGAAGTAATCTTTGCAGGTCCTGATGAAGTAATTGAATTTCGACACACTGCTTATTCTAAGACTGTCTTTGCAAAAGGTGCAGTGGAAGCTGCAAAATTTTTAAGCGGAAAACCGGCAGGCTTATATAATATGAGTCATGTCATTAACAAATAAATTGTTTTGTAATGGTGTATAAAACAGTTTTATTTGCAGATATTAACAGCAGAACTTAATAGAAAGGAGTTTCATGAAATGAAAAACTGATATTAGGACTGCTGTTATCAACCATGCTTTGCGTAACTGCCTGTGGCAACGATACAACAACGGATAAGAATACAACGGACAAGGGCGTTGTAGGTGATACCGGCGAGGCTTTAGAGGACGGTGCGGAAGAATTGGGAGATGATGTCCGAGACGGAGTAGAGGGCGTGGGAGATACGCTTGAACGAAATATGGACAATGCCACAGGAAGCGAAAATTCATCAGAGAACAGTAATGCAATGGGAACCGGAAACGGAAACGCAACAAGATAGAAAGAAAAGAGTCTGTTTTTTAGCAGGCTCTTTTTCTGTATGTATAGAGTATACAAAATATAATCATTTTGTAAATTTTCTAAAAACTATTGAATAAACGAAGAAATATTGGTATAATAAGAGCACATTACAAGAACAGGTAAAGCTCTTGTAAAATATACGTAAAAGGGGTTGGACATAATGAAGTTTATTATAAGTGGAAAGAATATTGAGGTTACACAGGGGCTTAGAAGTGCAGTAGAGGATAAGCTGGGAAAACTGGAAAAGTACTTCACGTCTGACACAGAGATTATTGTTACTTTAAGTGTTGAAAAAGAAAGACAGAAAATCGAGGTTACCATCCTGTAAAAGGAAATATCATCCGTTCCGAGCAGGTAAGCAGTGATATGTATGTTTCCATCGATTTGGTAGAGGAAATTATCGAAAGACAGTTAAGAAAGTACAAAAATAAAATTATTGATAAAAACAAAGTGCAGGATTTCAGCCTGAATTTGTTGAAAAGGATTACGAGGAAGATACAAACGAAATTAAAATTATCCGTACAAAGAAATTGGTTTCAAACCAATGTATCCGGAAGATGCATGTGTACAGATGGAATTGCTGGGACATAATTTCTTCGTGTTCTTAAATGCAGAGACAGAGGAAGTAAATGTAGTTTATAAGAGAAAAGGAAATACTTACGGATTAATTGAACCAGATTTTGGTTGATGAATAGAATAAGGTGAGGAAGACGCCCCAATGGCAGTAAATGCCATTGGGGTTTTTGTGTTTTGAGGCTTTCTATTGTGGTAACAATAAAGAACAATGTTAAGTAATAAAATACAATGTTAGCTAGAAAAAAAGAGAAACATTTGAAGGCGAAAAAATCATGAAAAATTATAATGAACATAAGATAAAAAATAAACAAAAAAAATATTGTGAAAAATATATAAAAATAGAGTGTAAATTTCTGTATTTATAATGAAAATAATAAGCGGTAAAAGAAAAATATTGCCAAAAGGTATTAAAAGTGTATAATTATAGGAAAGGTAACAAAATAAATGTTAAGTAAAGGTTGCCAATATTAAAAGCATAAAGAAAGGGGACAACAATGAAGAAAAAAATCTTGAAAAAGACCATGGCTACAATGTTAAGTGGTGTTTGCGTGGTGTCAGGGGTTGTAATACCCACAGATACAACTTACGCCGGTGCAGGACTTGGATATTGGCCGGAGGATTTACCTGTTCCGAACCAATATTATTATCAAAATGAGTCTTTGCAGCCTTATGGCACATGTCTTCAGGTAGGAGAATTGAAGAACTGGAGCCCGGACAATGACCCGGATGCACGTTATAATCGAAGCGCAATTCCGCTTCAGGAGCGTTACATGGGACCGAATGTCAATCCATTAGCTTCCAGAGATGCGAAAATTATGCCGCTTGCCATGTCAAATGCAAGAGCCAGTGAAGCTCCTTCACAGGGAGCGACGGAGATTTCGTATATGCTTTCAATAACTTCCAGTATGTGGATACTTATAACTTCTGGGGAGGTTCTTCCGCGGAAGGTCCAATTGCAATTCCTTCACCGGAGCACATTGACTCTGCTCACAGAAACGGTGTTATGGCAACCGGAACAATTTTTATTCCATGGGGAGATGAAGCCTATGGAAGTCAGTTTGTTCGTGAACTGACAGAAAAGGATGCACAGGGAAATTTTCCATGTGCGGACAAGCTGATTGAGATTGCTCAGTACTACGGATTTGACGGATATATTTTTAATGCAGAGTCCGGTACAAGGGTTGCGGGATTTAAAGAATTTTTGATTTATATGCAGGAGAAAGCGCCTGAAAATTTCCGTATCAGTTGGTATAACGGTAGAGGCACTTTAAATCAAGGAGATATTCAGTCATGGATGCAGGACGGTGAAGACAGAATTACCGATGAATGGTGGCTGGATATGTCCGGTGCAGGAGATGTGGACAGCACCATTGATGTAGCTTATGGCGCTGACAGAGATAAGTGGGATATTCATTCTACATGGGAATATATTCCGATGGAAGACGGGGCAAAAGGTGGAGATTATCAGGCAAGACTGGATGAAGACGGAAAACTGAAAATTTCTTTGGGTATTTTAGCTCCTACTTCTACACTGACACAGTCTAAAAATTCCGATGACTTTATGAATGTACAGGATCAGGAACTTTGGGTAGGACCGGATTTGGATCCATCTTCCACCAACAGACCGGAAGATGAATTCTGTGGTTTTGCTAATCTGGTAGCAGACCAGACACCGATTATCGGAACTGATTTTGTCACACACTTTAACCCTGGAAATGGATATAAATTCTATGAAAACGGAAAAGTGACAGGAAAAGAAGACGGTTGGCACAACCGTTCCTTAACAGAAGTTCTTCCTACATGGCGTTGGATTGTAGACGCAGAAGAAGGCGCTTCTAAGGTAGCACCGAAAATTGATTACGAAGATGCTTACTGGGGCGGAGCTCCATGAAAATCAGCGGAGATTTAACAGCAGGAAAACCAAACCACATTAAGCTTTACAGTACACAGCTTGACATTCAGGATAATTCTGCTTTTGAACTTGTGTACAAGACAAAGAAAAATGCAGATATGAAATTATCCGTAGGCTTATGCTTTGGCGATACTTATGACGAAGAAAACTTTGAATTTTATCCGGTAGAGGTAAAAGGGAACGGAGAATGGCAGGAAGCATCTATTCCGCTGGCAAATAAAGCGGGAGAAAAAGCTATTGCAATTTCTCTGAAGCTGGAGTCTGCAAAAGGCGTTAAGGACTATGATATCAGCATTGGTAAATTAGGTGTTGTTACAGATAAATCAAAACCGGAAGCACCGGGTGAAATTGCTTTAGACGATGTGATTTATCCGACAGATACAACAGCAGAAGCCAGAATTTACTGGGAAAAAGGAGAAAACTCTTTTATTGATATTATCCATAGAGTCGGACCTGACGGAAAAAAAGAGTTTGTAGGGGCTACACCTTCTGACGCATTTTATATTCCAAAATACAGAAAGCTGGAAGGAGAAAAAGAAGCTACCTTTGAAATTACTTCTATCAGTGAAAACGGTGTAGAAGGTAAATCCAAACAGATTAAAATTCAGTGCCTGAGGAAGTTCCAAATGGCTATGGACCGGAAGCAGATTTGGGAACAAACCTTGCACTTCGTGCACCGGCTGTTACAGATGTTTCCTGTGCGGCAGACGGACCGGTAGATAAGATTAATGATGGCGTTATTCCTTCCAGTAAATGGTGTGGATTAAGCACAAACGGAAGCGCTTACATTGATTTAGGAAAAGAAGTGGACATCAGCCGTTGGGTTGTATACCATGCAAACTGCCGAGGCGCAGGAGAGGGTGTCAGCTACAATACCGTTGATTTTGAACTCCTTTATGCAGGGGATGACGGAGCAGAGGTTTTAGATCCTTCAGATGAAAAAGCAGCAGAAAAGAGTGAAAAACTTAAAATACAAAGAAAGCTGATACAGTAAAGGAAACAAGCAGAATATTACAGACAGAAAATTAAAAGATCCTATTAAAGCACGTTATGTTAAGCTTCATGTAACAAAATCCGATAATACACCTTGGTCTGCAATTCGTATTTACGAATTCCAGTTATATGAAAACGCAGGGGAAGGAAGCGTTGCAGTTTCTCCATCACCGCTGGAGAGAAACGTAACTGTTTACAACAACAAAGGTGAACAGGATAAAGTAATTATTGATAATGTAGGTATGCTGTATTCCGAAGGAAGCTATCCAAACGGAAGCGTAGATGAGAAAACAGGTGTTGTTTCCTTATACGACAGTATGGATGCAAAAGAACCGATTGCACAGGTTCGTGCAGAACAGCCTGACAATGTGTATAAACAGTATACAATGGGTGTTGCTGCTTTCGATAATGTGAAGTTAAATCCAAATGGCGGCCGTCTGTGGTATTCAGTACAGGACGCATCAACAGGCGAAATTGTAAACAGTCAGAGAACAAGTGTTGCATATCCACCGGAAGACGGTGAGAAAATTCCGCAGGGCGAGGCAAAAGTTTTTGCAAGAACAGGTGGTGTAAATCTGACAAATCCTTATGGTGCATTGGAAATTACAGGACTTCCAAAAGATGCAGTGGTAAAAGTATATGCAGATGAGAATGCAGAAAAACCGATTTTGACATCTGCACCGGCAGGAGAAGATCAGACAGTTGTTTTAGAAGAAAGTTCCTCTTACAGAAGCAGGCGGAAAAGTATTCTATACTATTCATGCACCAAAGAAACCGGATACAGAGCGTTTGGCGCTGGAATACGGAAAGTTTCAGAATTGTCGGCTTACCAGTCAGACTTGTAGAATGGTAAATATGTATGAACGCAATTTTGATGAAATGATTTATTGCTTCTACATGGGGTGCATTTGAAACAGCACGCAGCAATGCAGCGGCTTTAATCGGAAAAGATGTTACAAAAGCCCAGGCAGATGCGGCAAGAGAAGCATTAAAAGATGCAGAATGCGGACTTTTAAGAGATGCAGATAAATCACGTATCTTAGAGGTTTGTGCAGAATATGAAGCAAATAAAGACCATTACTCAAAAGAAAGCTGGGAAACATTTAAACCGGTACTTGAAAGTGTAAGCGTTTGCAAAAGAACGATGCACAGACAGATAAAATGACAATCCAGACAGAGAGAGTAAAACTGGATAAAGCAGCCAGAGAGTTGGTTGAAATTGAACCGTTAGACAGCACAGTTATTCCTGATGAAGCTCTTTTAAATGCAGTTAAAGAACAGACAGGAGCTGCTTCTTTAGAAGAAGCTGTAAAATATGACGGTGAGCTTGATTTAACAAATCTTGAGGTAAAAGACCTTACAGGTCTGGAAAAACTGGAAAACTTAAAAGGACTTGTTTTAACAGGAACAAAAGTAAAAGAAGTAAATGGTAAAAATTTACCGAAAACTTTGGAAAAATTAAATATGTCAGGCTGCGCAGACCTTGAAACTATTGATTTAAGTGCAGGCGGATTTGCGAACCTGAAAGAAGCTGATATCAGCGGATGTGAGAAATTAGTTCTTGTGTATATGAATTCCGTAGGTCTGGAGAAATTGGATGTTTCTAAAGACGGTAAATACGAAAAGGTATATGCAGTTGATTTAAGCGGAAACAAATTAGATTTCAGCAAAGAAACACCGGAAGGTAAATTTGTAAATAAAGTAGAGGAAAACTTAAAGAAAAATCCTCCAAAGGCTTTATACAAATATAACAATGTTTCAACAGGAAAAGATATTACTGCAGATGAGATGGCAGGACGCATGAAGATCCGAAGGTTATGGTAGACGGTAACAAGGCACAGTTGTCCGGTGGATATTATTTGGATAACAAAGGAACTGCAACGATTAATCTCGGAAAAGTTGAAGATATCTCCAAAGTAGCTGTTACTTATAAAGAAAAAGAATTTGCTTCCGAATATAAATGGGAGTATTCCGAAAACGGAAAAGATTTCAAAGAACTGGTAACTGTATCTGACAATGAGAAGCCAAATGCAGAAAACGTTCTGGATAAAGCGGTGAAAGCACAGTATTTGAGATATACAACTGTGAATAAGGGCAAAGGTGAAGCTGTTATTCTGGAATTAGAAGCTTTCACAAAGGAAGAGGTAGAAAGTGGAGTAAAATATACAGGACAGTCTCCTTTAACTTACTGCTGATTATAAA